>VOFC01001504.1_pt1 | contig 35074 bp, 59 predicted proteins | sample 5384161 | NCBI WGS metagenome assembly VOFC01 (sample SAMN12384722, study PRJNA508395) | human gut metagenome | isolation source: healthy gut B | host: Homo sapiens | reverse complement strand
TTCAGCTTCAGCGTCAGCAGTCCGATTGCAAACGGCACCCACGCCATAACCAGAAAAACAACATACTGCGTCGCCGTATAGATTCCCTTTGGAAAGGTCGCTTCCGTATGACAGTGTCATAATCGCAATCAAAGCCAGCCATACTTTCATTGCCTTTAAATTGGCTTTCTCTTTAAAGGCCTGCTCATTGTACCCATGCCCTGTTTCCTCCTGTGTCTTCTGCCGGATTCTATCAATAACTACTCAAATTTTAATGACATTTTATCCGGCTGTCAATAGCAAGCATGCACCGCACGCCATCCGATTTTACTTTCTTTTCCCCATTCGTTTCTCATCCAGGAAATTCATCCAGAAAATTGGATGCAGCCGCCTGCTGTTTTGCCTCTCTTCCTCCTCGTAAGCCGCATACTCCTCCGCCATCGCATCATAAAACGGAGGCACGTCCTCCTCAATGTACTGTGCGCCGTCCTCAGCCGCCAGCGGCTGCGGCTGTGCATTTTCTTCTAATTCCTCATAGAACATGCGCTCCCCGCCCTTGCCGTCAGGAAGCACCCTCACGCTTTGTGCCGGGATTGTCAAAATCAAACACAATGCGGTCATCCTCCAGCTTTAGGCAGGTGTCAAACGTGTTGCCGGCTTTTTGACACAAACCCGGTCACTTTATCTTTGGTTTTCCCTGTCTCTAACAGTTCGCGCATGACCTCCTCGGTCAGCGCCACCTTCGCCACCGTGTGGGAGACCTTAAAAACCGCACTCACACTCGTAATACCACTGGCTCTTCTTTTTAACATTTTTCCCGCATTTCGGGCAGGCAAGTGTTGTCTCGACGGGCTTTGGCTTCTCCGGAAAATCAAATGCGATCTGCCCTTCCGGCGTCAGTTTCAGCGGCGCATCGAACTTCATGCCGGTCTTCGCCACAAATCCCTTTGATCACGTCCGTCTTCCCGCGGAGCAAAAGTTCCTTTACCTGTGCTTCCTTTAAAGAGACACCCGCGATCTTGCCGATTGCGAACCGGCAGCTGTCCGGATTCTCCTTTGAATAGTTGGCACAGCCGTATCCAAACATCGTCTTTACGATATCCCCGCCGCAGACCGGACATTTTACATCCTTTTTACCTTCGGCGCTTCCAGATCCGTAAAATCAAACTTCAGCCCCGTGACCTTTCCCTTCTCATCCTTTGCCAGTGCGACGCGTGCATCAAATTTCTTCCCGCTCTTCGACTTAAAGCCGCGGATCGTTCCGGTTCTTCCGTTGGTCAGAAGCTCCTTTACGTTCGCTTCCGTAAGTGCCTTCTCCGCCATCTTCCCGACAGAGAACCGGCAGCTGTTCGGATCGTCCTTCACATAATTGGCACAGCCAAAGCCGAACGGCGTCGCCACGATATCACCGCCGCAGATCGGGCACACCACATCCTTGATCTTTTGGCTTCGACATGTTCAAAATCAAATCTCAATTCAATTCTTCCGTCTTCCGTGTGTGTTCCAGAGCGACACAGGCGTCAAACTTCTTCCCGCTCTTCGACTTGAATCCGCGGATTGTTCCGGTTCTCCCCTGGTTTAAAAAGCTCCTTCACCTGCGCTGCATTTAAGTCCTTTTCCCGCCATCGTACCGATCGCAAACCGGCAGCTGTCCGGGGCATCCTGCCAGTAATTCGCGCAGCCGAACCCGAACGACGTCTCCACAATCGCCCCGCCGCAGATCGGACACACGACATCGGGAACAACGGCGGCATCGTTCTGTGAAAAATCAAATGCAATATTCTTTCTTCCGTCCTCCGTCTGCTCCAGCTTTAAGCAGGCATTGAACTTCTTTTTATTCCTGGCAGTAAAGCCGCGGATCAGACCGGTCTTTCCGGTCGTAAGAAGCTCCGTCAGATCATCGACGCCCAGCGCCTTTCCCGCGATCTTTCCCACGGAAAAATAACATTCATCGGGATGCTCGTGGTGCTTGACGCAGCTATAGCCAAACGGCGTGATCTCCACGGCAGAACCGCACACCGGACATACGACACCCTCCAGGATTTCCGGCTGGTTCTTTGAAAAATCAAAATCCAACCGAAACTTTTCCCTCATCATCCTTTTCCAGGATGAGGCTCGCCGAGAACTTTTTCTTCGACTTCGAGACAAACCCGGACAGCACGCCGGTATGTCCTTCGGTCAAAAAAGCTCCTTTACTTCCTCATCGTTTAAGTCTCTTCCGGCGATTGTACCGATGGAGAAGCGGCATCCGCCACCATCTTTCTGATAATTGCTGCACCCGTAACCGAACGGCGTCGTCTCGATCGTTCCTCCGCACACCGGACAGGGAATGCCGAGGCTGCGCTTCGCCGCAAGCCCCTTTCCGCCCTTTCCGACGAGCGGGTGGATTCGCGTGGCAATCTGGCCGGTCAGATCCTGCTCGATCATGGCGACCGTCTCCCTGCGGATAAAATCCTCCAGTTTTGAGCGGTAATCCTCCATCACGACCGTTCCCCGCGTGATTCCGTCAGTCCCTTTTCCCAGGAAGCTGTCATCTTGGGGTTGAGCAGTGCCGGAACCGTCATCGAAAACCACCTCAAAGATCATTTCCCCCAACCGCTCCGGCGTGAGAACCTGCGTCTTTTGTTCAGATTCAGATAGCCGACCCGAACCAGCTTTTTGATGATCTCTGCCCGCGTAGCAGATGTACCGATTCCGGAACCCTGATCTGCTCTCTTAATTCTTCCTCCTCGATGAGCTGTCCGGCATTCTCCATGGCGAGCACCATCGATCCAGACGTGTAACGCTTCGGCGGGGAGGTCTTCCCCTCACGGATCCTCCCGCGCAGCCTCAGCATCACCGCCCTGTCTGCTCCTCCCCCGTCCGTCTTCGCCGCATTCCGCTCCTTCGCCGTCTTCGGAATGCCTGCAATCTCCAGATAGCCCGGAACCTTTAACTGCTTCGCGGAAGTGTAAAGCTTCTCACCGCCTGCCGCAACGACAAGCTTCACCGTCTGATACTCCGCCGGCGGATAGAAAATGCTTAAGAAACGGCGCACAATCAGATCATAGACACTTCTCAGTTCTGTTTAAAGAATGCAGCTCTGTGAGCTGTCCGGTCGGAATAATCGCATAGTGGTCGGTAATTTTGAGTCATCCGTATACTGCGTGTTCCCAATGTTCCGGTAGCGCCCTTCCTTCATGATGCGCTCCACAAAAGGAGCCACCGGCGCAAAATTTTTCAGTCTGCTGATATTTTTTTGTAATCTCTTTTTTTGCCACCGCCGAGAGAGCACACGTGCATCCGTTCTCGGATAGGTGGTAAGCTTCTTCTCATACAGATCCTGCGCCACCTGCAGCGTTTCATCCGACTGATCTTAAAACGCTTGGAACACTCCGCCTGCAGCTCCGCAAGATTGAAAAAGCAGCGGTGCACGCTTTTCTGCGTCCCTGTCTCCACGGAATCAATGAGCGCTTCCTGTCCCTTTAACTCCGCAATCAGCGTCTGCGCGCTCTCTTCCTTTTTAAAGCCGTTTTCCTTATATAAAAGCGGCGACTCAAAATATTTAGAGCCTTCTATTGCCTTCCACTCCGCCGTGATCCGGCATTCTTCCTCTCCTTCGGGATGAAAGGGTTCCCACGACACGGTAAAACGGCGTCTCTGTAAAATTGCGGATCTCGCGCTCCCGGATCACAACCATGCCAAGAACGCAGGTCATGACGCGCCCGACCGCAATCGCCGTATAGCTCGATGTTCCTGCCGCATCATTCAGAAGTTTTCCGTACTTTACCGACATGGCTCTGGAAAAATTGATTCCCATCGCATAATCCTCGATCGTCCGCATCACACCCGACTTTGCGAGATTGTCATACTCCGACATATCTTTTGCCTCACGGATGCCGCGCAGAATCTCCTCCTCAGTCTGCGAATCGATCCAGACGCGGAGCTCCTTCATGCCCTCGCGCACGCCGCCGAACATACGGATGTTTTCCTCGATGGTCTGTCCTTCTTTTCCGGCATCTCCTGCCCAGTAGACCGTATCGATATCCTCGCGGTGCAGCATTTTGTGTACCACATCATACTGTCTGCTCACAGATGGGATCACATCATATTTTGTAATCCCAAGCGGCAGAAACGGCAGGTCTTCCAGCCGCCATTTTTTATACCGCTCATCACTACTCCTCCGGGTACACCATCTCCACCAGATGCCCCACGCACCAGGTGATGACATACCCGTCGTTCTCTATATAACCGTCATTTCTACCGGATACGCCGAGAATCCGCGCGAACTCCTGCGCAACACTCGGTTTCTCCGTGATGATCAAAGATTTTGCCACAATCTGTTCCTCCAATTACTTTCGCATGAAGCAAATTATAGCATTTTCCCCGCATCGGGCAACTTACAGTTCATTCATATCCACGAGCACGAACCGCTTATCCCGCTCCGCCATGGCGGTAACCTCCGGTGCAAATCCCTGTGCGGAAAAAGAGGAAATAATATTCCGCGCCGATTTTGCCCGCTTCATGTTAAGGAACAGCGCCTCGCACATTTCCATCGTAAGCTCGGGTTCCTGCCAGTTGCAGAATCCGACCATATTCTGTCGAATCTCATTCTGTGCAATGATGTCGATATTCCCCTCTTTGCCGACCCAGGTTCCCATGCGTGCAATCTTAAGCGGAAGCTTTCCCACCATACCGAGAAGTCCCAGATATTCCATGCATACCTCCACAAAATACCGGGAGAGGTACGCATCCAGTCTGGGCGCGATATATCTGTCGTAGAATTCTTCCGGGCGGATCATATACAGATCCGACAGATGCGGATAGATAAAGTGAAACCAGAAATTCACATAATTGTCGCGGATCCGGTACACACCTTTCTTCGTGTTCTCCCAGCCGCCCGTCTCAAACGATACCACCTTCTGGATGATATCAAATGCCGCCAGATTCTTCATATAGACGCTGATCTTGGCGCGCGAGAATCCGGTCGTCCGGTACAGATCATTCAGCTTGTCCTGCCCGGCCGCAATCTGCGCCAGGATGGTCTCATAGACAGACAATTCCCGCAGGCTCTCCCCCGATCAGATCTTCCGCCGCATGATACAGATAGCCGCCCGGCGAAAGAATCAGTCTACAGATATTGGTCTTTACATCCGCTTTTTGCGTTCCAGCGGTTGATGTATCCCGGCACACCGCCGATGATGCCGTAAGTCTTGATACATTCCGCCACCGGATACTCGGGCAGCGCCCGCACCACTTCCAGAAAATTCAGATTCGTAAATTTGATTTTCCGGTCTATTTTGCGGCATGCCGCCTCACCGATACACTCCGCCAGTTCCCGCTCTGCCCATGACACCGCCGAGCTGCAGAGCAGAATCATCACAGGTCCCGGATAAAGCCTGTGCACTTTCAGTTTTCAGCACCGCCTCCATAAAAGTAGGATCCTTTTTTGGCAATATACTGAAATTCATCGATCACGACTACCAGCTTCGTGGGATCACCGCTCTTTACCCGGTTAAAATATTCCTCATAGGTATACTTCTGCAGCATCACCTCAAACCGCGCCGTCAGTTCACGCCCCATCTGCGCGCGCTGCTCTCGCTCCGCCACCTGTCTTGCACGGTAATAAAAATGCTTCTTGTTCTGCACAAATGCGCCGAGCAGCCGCTCTTTCTCCGAGTCCGTCCGCCCGTACAGCACAACCAGCTGATTGCCAGATTCCCGGTAGCACTCTTCCAGTTCCTTTAACACCGACGATTTTACGACCATCTCTTCTCCTCTGCACTTTCCTGCCGGGCACGAAAAGCCACACCGCATCCCATATCCGGCACATTCTATCTGTCCATATGTTCTGCGGAAATTATATCATTTTTAACTTTCCGGGCAAAAAAAGAATCTCGCTTGCGGGATTCTCCGCGCACGAGCGGTTCGCAAAGCGATATTTTCCTTACCGCGAGCTGCACATCCTCGCGGAGCGTTTTTTATTTTCATAGGGAAGTTCTACTTTCACACATTAATGTATCACGCTATTTCCTATGAAATAAAAAAAGAATCCTGCAAGCAGGATTCTTTTTTATTCTTTATTTCGCTGTGATGTATCCCCTGTTAGCTTTCAAAAGCTCTGCGCAGAGCACTGCACCGCCTGCGGCGCCGCGCACGGTATTGTGGGACAGTCCCACGAACTTCCAGTCATAGACCGTGTCCTCTCTCAGACGTCCTACCGAGATACCCATACCGTTCTCATAGTTGACATCCAGAGCGATCTGCGGGCGGTTATCTTCCTCGAGATACTGGATAAAATGCTCCGGTGCGCTCAGGAAGCTTTAACTCCTGCGGAACACCGCTGAAATTGCGAAGTGCCTCGATAAGCTGTTCCTTTGTTGGGTTCTTCTTAAACTTTACGAACACCGCCGCAGTGTGACCGTTTAACACCGGCACACGGATGCACTGGCAGGTGATGACCGGGATTCGGCCGGAACGATCGCTTTCTTCTCCGGGTCCACATGTCCCCAGAGACGAAGCGGCTCCTTCTCGGATTTCTCCTCCTCACCACCGATATACGGAATGATATTGCCAACCATCTCCGGCCAGTCCTTAAAGGTCTTGCCGGCTCCGGAAATGGCCTGATAGGTTGTTGCCACCACCTCATACGGCTCAAATTCCTTCCACGCCGTAAGTACCGGCGCGTAAGACTGAATGGAGCAGTTCGGCTTTTACAGCCACGAAACCGCGCTTTGGTGCCAAGACGCTCCTTCTGGTATTTGATGACCTCCATATGCTCCAGGGTTGACCTCCGGAACCACCATCGGCACATCCGGTGTCCAGCGGTGCGCGCTGTTATTGGAAACGACCGGAGTTTCTGTCTTCGCATACTCCTCCTCGATCTTCTTAATCTCTTCCTTTGTCATGTCCACTGCGGAAAATACGAAATCGACCTCTGCCGCAACCTTCTCCACTTCGTTGACATTCATAACGACAATCTTTTTTTCACTGCTTCCGGCATCGGTGTGTCCATCTTCCAGCGGTCTCCGACTGCCTCCTCATACGTCTTACCGGCACTTCTCGGGCTCGCTGCGATCGTTGCCACTTCAAACCACGGATGATTCTCCAACAGAGAAATAAATCTCTGACCAACCATACCTGTACCACCCAGAATACCAACTCTCAACTTTTCACTCATGACTCTTCTAATCTCCTCATCTTTTTCTTATGACACCCGCTGTGGCATACGACTCCGCCTCTCATTGCCTCTGCCGGATCATTACACGTACCTGCTTTTTGCACCGTCCGTGTCCGTCGGTGGCGAACAAGTGTCGTCATAGTGAATATATTATGCCATTTCCGTCAAAAAGCAATGCTTTTTTCGTAAAACTTCCCGGCTTTTTTGACAGTTCTTGTACATTTCTCACAATGTCACGTTACTGTATTGAAGTTTCAAGCGGCTTCCACTCTTCCTCCAGGTACTTCTTCTCCGCTGCGATCACCTGTTCCATCGCCTCTTTTCCCGGTGCTCCCACCGTCAGACGCTTGTTCACGCAGGTTTCCATGGAGATCGCCTCATAGACATCATCCTCAAACACCGGACTGATTGCCTTTAACTCCTCCAGGCTCATATCATCGATCGCAATTCCTTTTCGATGCAGTAAAGCACGATCTGTCCCACAATTCCATGTGCATCGCGGAACGGCACCCCGTGGTTCACCAGATAGTCGGCGGCATCCGTCGCGTTGGTAAAGCCTCCGTTCGCCGAAGCACGCATGCGCTCCCCGTTGAACTTCATCGTGGCGAGCATGCCGTTAAACAGCGCGATACAGCCTTTGACCGTGTCCATCGCGTCAAAGGAAAGCTCCCTTGTCCTCCTGCATGTCCTTAGTTGTACGCAAGCGGAATTCCCTTCATCGTCGTCGTGAGAAGCGACATCAGCGCGCCGTAGACGCGTCCGGTCTTTCCTCTGACTAATTCTGCGATGTCCGGGTTCTTTTTCTGCGGCATGATGCTGCTTCCGGTACTGTACGCATCGTCAATCTCGACAAACTGATATTCATTGGAGTTCCAGATAATGACCTCCTCGGAAAAGCTTGACAGATGCATCATGATGGTTGCGCATGCAGATAAAAATTCGATCAGATAATCGCGGTCAGACACGCCGTCCATGCTGTTTAAAGTCGGTCCGTAAAAACCGAGCAGCTCTGCCGTGTATGCACGGTCAAGCGGATACGTGGTGCCTGCGAGCGCTCCGGAACCAAGCGGACAGTAATTCATCCGCTCGTAGATGTCATGCAGGCGCAGGCGGTCTCTCTTAAACATCTCAAAATAGGCCCCCATGTGATGCGCGAGCGTGATCGGCTGAGCTTTCTGCAGGTGTGTGAAACCCGGCATGATCGTCTCCGTATTCTGCTCCATGATATGCAATATCGTGCCGAGCAGTTCCTTTAAGAGCGCATCCACATGGAGCAGCTCTTCTCTGGTGTAGAGACGCATATCGAGCGCCACCTGGTCGTTGCGGCTGCGCCCGGTATGCAGGTTCTTTCCGGTGTCTCCCAGACGGTCGATCAGATTCGCCTCCACAAAGCTGTGAATATCCTCATATTCATCCGTTATAACAAGACGTCCGGCTTCCACATCCGCAAGGATTTCCTTTTTAAGCAGACGATCGCCTGCATCTCCTCCCGGTTAAGATTCCCTGTTTCCCGAGCATCCGCACATGTGCAATACTTCCCTCAATGTCCTGTTTATAGAATTTCTGGTCAAACGAAATAGACGCATTAAAATTATAGACCAGCTTGTCGGTCTGTTTGGTAAAAACGTCCTCCCCATAACTGAGCCATTTTAAAAACCTCGCTTTCACTACATTTCCTATCATTCTACATGAAGTTCGCGCTTCCCGCAAGCCCTTTCATGCTTTACCGCATCAAATTCCCTGTGCCGCCGCTTTTGCAGCAATCTGGGCATCGCGCTCCCGCTTGGAAAAAACGCACCCGCAATAATACTGCCGGTACATTCCGTATTGTTCGGAAAGCTCTACCGAGCGCTTGTAGCCATTTTTCTTTTTGAAGTCAGAATTCAAATATGCCACGCCGTATTCCTCCGCCAGCGCATCCCCGATCTCATTTAATTTTTCCGCATTCTTGAGCGGACTGATGGACAGCGTCGTGGTAAAGTAATCCATGCCAAGGCTTTTTGCGGTCTCCGCCGCCTCTCTCAAGCGCAGCTCATAGCACGGAAGCAGCGTTCGCCGCCCCTCCTTTTCCTCCTCCATTCCGCGCGCCATCTCATAAAAACGCCCTTATCATAGGCGCCCTCCCGGAATGCGATCGGATATTTTGCCGGAAGTTCCCGAATCAGCCGCTGCTGCTCCTGCACCCGCATATGATACTCTTCTTCCGGATAAATATTGGGGTTGTAATAATCCACGGTGATATGAAAATACTGCGACAGATACTCGAGGCAGTACGAGCTGCACGGCGCGCAGCAGCTGTGCAGCAGCAGCGTTGGCACACGGTTCTGCTCGCTTTAATCCAGCGATCGTCGCCTCCAGCATTTTCTGATAATTCTTCTGTGCTCTCATGCTTCCACCTCCTCTGCAAATGCGAGGATCTGCTCCGCACGGCGCTTCCATGTATATTCCCGCTCAAAGGTCTCATAGGCAGAAGCCGCAATCTTCTCACGAAGTCTTACGTCTGTAAAGTGCTCTCTCCGCCTGCTCAAACAGCGTGTCCGGTTTTTCCAGCGAATAAAAAAAGCAGCTCCTTCCCGTCTGTAAACGTTCTTCTTAAATACGGATTTTCATCGGTTAACACCACCGCATGATTCGCCATTCCGGCGGAACCCGGTCGCATTCCCCGGTTAAAAATCGGTGAGACATTTAAAAGCACATGGGCTTTGGCAATCCGCTCAAAGGAGAGCGCAAACGGCACCGCCGGCTCGCGCCGCAGGCTGTGCTCGTCCCCGCAGGAATATTTTTCCCAGCCTTCCCCGAATACGGTAACCGGCAGTTTCTCCGCGAGCAGCGCGTCCAACACCGCCTTGCGGAAATAATCCCGCACATAGGCATCCACCGCATACATGCTGTTCATAAACAGCGCAAACTGTCCGGCAGGAAGTTCCAGTTTCTCCTCCTTAAGCTGCTGTGAAAATGCTTCCTCCATCGGCAGTGTGGGATCGGCAAGCCTCCGCTCAATCAGATCTTTCATCATGCTCCCAAGCGGCTCGGGAGCATTCTCTACAATCTGATAAACCGCGTCCGGTCTGTCATACGTTCCCGGAAATAAAATCCGGCACTCCGGCTCTTTTGTGCCCTCGTAGACTGCTCTTGTCGCCCCGAGCGGCAGCATGTGAACGCTCGCCACCTTTTCATAATATTTTTCTACGTACTTCTGCTGTGCCTCATCGAGGACAATCGCATGCAGGTTTTTCACACCGCTTGAAAGTCCCTGATAGTGAAACAGCGGGTGATCTAAAAATATAGTCAAAAAACGGTCCCGCAAGGCGGTCCACATAGGGAGTGCCGTCGTCTAACACCATCCGCGGCAGAAGGGAATTAAAATCCAGAATCAGGCGGTACGGCTGTCCGATATAGCGCGCAAGCTTCGCATCCAGATCATCCTCCTTTGAGAGTTCGCACACCGTCACCTCATATCCCAGTTCCTCAAACGCCGCGCCGATCTGATTTGCGAAAAAGTTGCTGGACAGATAGCAGATTTCCCTGGAACTGAATACCAGAATTTTTCCCTTCTGCTTCCTTTCCTGCATCATGACACACCTCCAAGTGCAAACATGCTCCGGCAGATCCATTTTCCGGTCTCCGTCGCAAAAATCCTCTGATATGCTGTCTCTACAGCCGCTTTATCCGGCATAAACCCGCCGTCTCCGTCCGGTCTGCCGTCCTCGTACAAATTCACCAGAAAATCCGCCTCCACCAGAATCTGATAGTCTCTGCCCTCTATGCCGGTGTAGGTGTGGTGATGTCCGATCAGATAGCAGACGCGCTCAATCACATTCTCCGCAAAGCCCAGCCGCATCAGCATCCCGCGTGCCACCGCAGGGCCTTCCTGCTCCTGCAGCTTTCCCTCACTGCTTCCATACTTCTCCTCCGCCGGCTTGATGCCGATATCGTGCGTGTATGCAGCCGCTTCCAGAATATAGAGTTCCTCCGGCGAAAGCTGTTCGCGCTCCCCGATCAGCTTTGCATAGCTGTGTACCTTTGTAAAATGCTGGATCCGTTTCGGGTCTCCGCTGTAATATGCGATCATTTCCAAAAAAGTTTCTCTAACATCTTTTCTCCTTTGACAGAAAGAAGACCTTTACCAAGCATCCGCTTCATAAAGGTCTTATCATTACGCTCTTGCTTCCCGCAGTGTCAGTATCGCAAACACATAGATCAAAAATACACAACAGGCAGAATACGGCTCTGCCGCAAAGTACCCCGGCAACCAGCTGTACTGCGGCGACCACGGCGTGTACCCACACCGGTACCTCCTGCAGACAGGCAGCAATCGCCACCTCGATCAAAACGATCACACACACCGGCACCACCGGAATCTTCATCGCTAAAACGGCGATCAGAATCGTCGCAAGCGCCGCAACCACCTCTGCAAACAAAATCAGCATCTTCTTATTATCACGATTTGCAATCTCTCCCATACAAATGAACTCCTTTATTGTCTTTCTATTCTGTCTGCAGGTCTTCACCCGCATGCGCTCATTATAGCAAGGATCGAAAAAAAGAACAAGTCCACTGGAAAAATACCTTCACTTCCGCTATAATAACGCAGGAATATACTCTATATTCCTTACCAGTAAATAATAAAGAAAAGAGAACAAACTTATGAATGATACAAAATGGGTCTCCATGTGGGGCAATGCCATGTCCATCGCAGAACATCATCCGGAAGGCTACGCAAAGATCTGACGCTGCGCTATCCGGTCTATGCACCTTTTCCGGAAGCGCACTCCGCTTCACGCTCGACAACTACTGCGGAAAGGAACCTGTCACCATCCACCGGGCAACGGTGGCGGTGTGTGATTCCGATCTCACCGGGAAAGTTCCTCTTTCCTGTCCGCTTGCTGCAGGCACCATCCGCGATATTACCTTTGACGGCAGCCATTCCGTCACACTGGCAGCGGGTGCATCCGCCGCGAGCGATGCACTCTCCTTTCCGGTATCTGCCGGTCAGACGCTCTGCGTCAGCCTGTATTTTGACGGCTACACTGCCATGCAGTCCGCCGTGCTGATCACAGGTCCATTGTCCCGCGGCTATTTTTCCTACGGCGACCAGACGCACAGCGAAGCGCTGCCCCTTGCCACCTCCAAGGCGACAAACTGGTTCTATTTTCTTAGCAACATCGATATTCTGACAAAGGAAGATTGTCATGCCATTATCTGCTACGGAGATTCCATCACCGCACAGGCATGGCCGGACCATCTGACGCTGCGCCTCATCGAAGAAGGGCACAACCATACCTCGGTGATCCGCCGTGCGGCAAGCGGTACGCGTATTCTGCGCCAGTACGACTGTATCACCTACGACTCCTACGGTCTTAAGGGAACCAACCGTTTTGCCCACGAAATTCCAACCGCCGGTGCGGATACCGTCATCATCCAGCAGGGCATCAACGATATCATCCATCCGGTCGGAACCGACGTCAATCCGTTCCGTCCCATGAGTGATCTGCCGACTGCCGCCGAACTGATCGACGGTCTGAAATGGTATATCGAGGAGGCCAGAAAGCTTCACGACAGCGTCTATCTCGGAACCCTTCTGCCGATTTACGGCTGGCGCACCTACGCACCGTTCCGCGAGGAGCTGCGCGGTGCCGTCAATGACTGGATCCGCTCCAACCACGAGAGCGACGGCTGTATCGATTTCGATCAGGCACTTCGTGCCGCCGATGATCCGCACTCTTTCGCGGAAGGATATGACAGCGGCGATCATCTGCATCCGAGCAATCCTGCATACAAAAAAAATGGCAGACACAGTGCCTGCCACTTTATTGCGCTAATTATTTATTCTTTAAATGTTTGCGTACGCGTTCAATCAGCATGTCAAGCGCCACGATATTTTCTCCCCCCTTCCGGGATGATAATATCCGCCCGGCGCTTGCTCGGTTCTACAAACTGCTCGTGCATCGGCTTTACCGTTGTCAGATACTGGTTAATCACGCTGTCTAACGAACGCCCGCGTTCCTTTACATCACGGATGATCCGCCGCAGAATCCGCACATCCGCATCTGTGTCCACAAATACCTTGATATCCATAAGATCACAGAGACTCGGCTCAGCAAAAATGAGAATGCCCTCCAGCACAATCACCGGTGCAGGTTTTACCAGAATGGTCTCCTCGGAACGATTATGTATCGAGTAGTCATAGACTGGCATATAAATCTGCTCTCCCGCTTTCAGCTTACAGATATGTTCACACAACAGTGCTGTATCAAACGCATCCGGATGATCATAGTTTAACTTCGACCGTTCCTCATAACACATGTCGTCATGGCGTTTATAGTAATTATCATGACGCAGAATACTCACCTCATCATCGCCAAAGCTGTCGATCAGTTTGTCGGCAAGTGTTGTCTTGCCGCTTCCGGTGCCTCCTGCAATTCCAATCAAAATTGTATTCATCCTACCGCTCCTAATTACTATTTCCCAATGATAGCAAGTGTAGCGCTCGTTCCAAGGCGGCTTGCTCCGGCATCGATCATTGCCTGTGCTTCCTCTGCCGTGTGAATTCCGCCGGATGCTTTCACACCCATATCATCGCCCACGGTTTTTCTCATCAGTGCGACATCTTCCGCCTTTGCCCTCCGGTGGAAAATCCGGTGGAAGTCTTTACGAAATCAGCTCCCGCTTCTTTTGCCAGCTCACATGCCTTCACCTTTTCCTCGTCTGTCAGAAGACAGGACTCGATGATGACCTTTAAGACAATATCGCTGCCACAGACTTCTTTTAAGGTATGAATATCATTTTTACATAGTCATACTTCTTGTCTTTCAATGCGCCGACATTGATTACCATATCGATCTCCTGCGCGCCGTCCTCGATGGCAGCCTTCGTCTCGAATGCCTTCACACCGGTGTCAGACATTCCCAGAGGGAAACCTACCACTGTGCACACCTTCACATCAGAGCCTTTTAACTTCTCTGCCACAAAACGGGTGTAATACTGATTCACGCACACGGATGCGAAATCATTGGCAAGCGCCTCGTCACAGATCTTTGCCACCTGTGCCTCCGTCGCCTCTGCCTTTAAAATAGTATGGTCAAAATATTTGCTTGAAATCATGATCTTAGAATCCTTTCTGTTTGTTATCATATGCTCCCGGACGCTTCCGGAAATTCCGGTCTCTTACGCCGTCTTCCTATCTGGCACCCTTATCGTACGGAATACCCTCCGCTTTCGGTGCCTGGGAATTCTTGGATGTAAACGCAAGAATAATCATGGATGCGATAAACGGCATCATGCTGTAGATATTCTTGGACAATCCGAGGTTTGCAAGCACGGTGGAATCCGCGATGTTCGCCAGGGAACGGAATACCGCAAAAGAACACGGCTGCGCCCGCAATGTTGAACGGCTTCCACTGTCCGAAAATCATAACTGCCAGGGCGAGGAAACCGGCTCCCGCTACGCCGACCTCAAAGTTCCAGGTGGTAACGGATGGAACGATGTAGGCGAAGCCTCCGATTCCACCAAGAACACCCGAGATCATGACGCCGATATAACGCCACTGATACACATTGATACCGACCGAATCGGCTGCCTGCGGATGTTCACCGCACGCGCGCAGACGTAAGCCCCATTTGGTCTTGAACAAAAATACATAGCTTACAATCAGAATGATAATTCCGATAATCAGGAAAATGTTGATCGTGAGCGGTCCGATTTTATAGATAAATGCCTTGTTGCTGTAGGAGAGCTTTGCGGAAGCCGCACCGTTTCCCGCTGCCGAGGAGTTGTTGAACGCTTTTACCGCTACGATCGCCACCGCTGTGGCAAGCATGTTTAACGCCGTTCCGCCGATTGTCTGATCCGCCTTTAACGTGATGGCGGAAAATCCGAGCAGAAGGGAATAGAGAATTCCCGCTACCGCACTTGCCAGGATGGACACCGCCACCAGCACGCCGGACGGAAGAGAATCCCCGCAGAGTGCCAGGACGAAAACGCCCGCCAGACCGCCGATTGCCATGATACCTTCAAGTGCAATGTTGATTACACCGCTTCGCTCCGAGAACATACCGCCAAGCGCCACCAGCATCAATACTACCGCATAGAGTAATGTAAACTTAATCAGTAAGAACATTATTTCACATCCTCCTTCTTCGCTTTTTTCCTGCTGAGCTTCGATACGACCACGCTCTTAAAGAGCATAACAAACGCACACAGGTAAATGATGACTGCCACGATCAGATCCGCAATCTCCGGCTGATAATACTTGGTTGGAAGATACGCGCCTCCCACGGAGATATGTGCGACAAAGATTGCTGCAAATACCACGCCGATCGGATTGCTCAGCGCCAAAAGTGCTACCGGGATACCGTTGAAACCGATCGCCGGAAGCGCTGTGGACACCTGCGGATTCCACTCGGATGCACCGGACAGATAGTAAAGTCCCGCACCGATACCTGCAAGTGCGCCGGAGATTGTCATGGAAAGCACAATGTTGCGTTTTTCATTGATGCCCGCATATTTTTGCGGCGTCTTTGTTAAAGCCACAGGCTTTTAACTCATAACCGAATGTGGTCTTGTTGAGTACCACATACATGATAATTGCGATCGCCATCGCGATAAAAATGGCAATCGTGGTCGAGCTTGTCTTAAAAACAGCGCTCATGCCGCAATCTGGAATCAATGACTGCGGTGCTGCGGAACTCAGCTTGTAAGTACGCGTCGTCTTCTGGTCGTACAGTCCGGATACCGTGCTGTACATCAGCTCGTTCACCAGATATAAACCGATCCAGTTAAACATGATGGAGGTGATAACCTCATTGACATTAAAGTACGCCTTGAAAATTCCCGGAACAGCACCCCAGATGGCTCCGCAGACCATTGCTGCCAGAAGACATACATACCACGGCATCTGCAGAATCAGTGCAAAATACAATGCACCGAACACGCCCAAGGTATACTGGCCTGCCGCACCGATGTTGAACAGTCCCGTCTTAAAAAGCAAACGCAACGGAAAGACCCGTCATGATCAGCGGTGTCGCCTGCGCAATCTCACTTCCGATTCCCTTTGGTTTGAGGTAAAAGCCACCCTTGATAATTCTTGAAAAACCATCCAATGCATTCTCTGCATTGATACAATAAAGATATGATAAGTCCCACGAGAAGTCCGATCACAATGCAAAGAAGCGATGCAAAGATGGACAATAGGACATCCTTTGTCTTTTCACTCATTGTCATATTTCCTTTCTGTTAATCTGTAAGGCCTCGCCTTTTATGCTTTCTTTGCAACCTCATCCCGCTTTGCACCTGCCATGTAAAGTCCAAGTTCCTCCACGGTCACTTTCTTCGGATCCAGTTCTCCTACGATCTCGCCCTCGTACATCACCAGGATACGGTCGGACACGTCCATAACCTCATCCAGCTCCAACGAGACTAACAACACGGCTTTTCCTTTGTCGCGCTGTGCCACAAGCTGCTTATGGATATACTCGATCGCGCCTACATCAAGGCCTCTGGTCGGCTGCACTGCCACAAGAAGCTCCGGGTCCTTTGTCAATCTCTCTTGCAATAATCGCCTTCTGCTGGTTACCACCGGACATGCTGCGCACGATGGTCACCGGCCCCTGACCGCTTCGCACATCGTACTGCTCGATCAGCTTCTGCGCATATCTGCGCACCTCGCCCGACTTGATAAAGCCTGCGCGCTCAAACTGCGGCTGCCAGTAGCGCTGCAGCACGAGATTCTGTTCCAGCGTGTAGTCCAGTACCAGTCCGTGCTTATGCCGGTCTTCCGGAATATGGCTCATACCGTGCTTGGAACGATCCCGGATCGTGGCGTTTGTGATATCCTGTCCCAGGAATTTCACGCTGCCCCCTCCGATCTTCTCCAGTCCGGTCAGCCCCTGCACCAACTCTGTCTGTCCGTTGCCGTCGATACCCGCAATACATACGATCTCACCACGGCGCACCTGAAACGAGACATCCCGCACGGCATTGTTCTCATGCGATCTGCTTGCCACCGTCAGATGCGATACCTCAAGCACCGTATCCCCCCGGCTTTTTCTCGTCCTTGTCAACGGTAAAGCTTACATTTCTGCCCACCATCATCTTGGAAAGTTCTTCCTTCGTCGTATCCGCGATGTCGACCGTTCCGATGTACTTTCCTTTTCTTAAGATCGTACAGCGGTCCGCCACCTCCATGATCTCATTCAGCTTATGTGTAATGAACAGAATGGATTTGCCTTCTTTTGCAAGGTTCTTCATAATCTTCATCAGTTCCTCAATCTCCTGCGGAGTCAGAACTGCAGTCGGCTCATCAAAAATAAGGACTTCCTTAATCACAATTTAACATCTTCAGAACTTCCGTTCTCTGCTGCATACCTAGTGAAATATCAGAAACAAGAGCATCCGGGTCTACCTTAAGCCCGTACTTATCGCTCAGCTCCAGTACCTTTTTTGCTGGCACCATCTTTTTCAAGGAACAATCCTTTCGATGGCTCAACACCAAGGATAATATTATCCAGCACAGAAAAACACTCCACCAGCTTAAATGTTGGTGTACCATACCAATATTCAAATCATTTGCATCATTGGAGTATTGATATGTACTTCCTTCCGTCCTTCTTAATTGTTCCGGAGGTAGGCTGATAAAGTCCGAACAGAATACTCATGAGAGTAGACTTGCCTGGCACCGTTCTCTCCCTAAAAGTGCATGAATTTCTCCTCGTTTCAATTGCAAGGTAATATTATCGTTGGCTTTGATTCCTGGAAATTCTTTCGTGATGTTCAACATCTCAATAATGTAATCATTCTCCATGTCCATTTTCCTTTTCCTTTTTTGTAACTATTCAGAAGCCGCTTTCTAGTGACAGCTTCCAACCCGTTCGCGGTTTACACATTTGTTTATACTCTAGTATAACAGCTAACAGCTAAAAAAAAAAGGGGAAGAGAATAAGTTCTCTGCCCCTTTTTAAAAAGTTCAAAATTATTCTACGTATGTAACAGTTACATGAGAGCCAACTTCAGGCTGATTCTCTGTATCGTTAGATACTGTGATGGAACCATCCTTAATGCCGCCTAATACTGTTTCATATTCGTCCTTTGTAAATGTTGTGAAGCCCCATGATGCATCATCTGTAGGAAGTCCAAGATAATCGCCCTGTGTCAGACCAAGCTGTTCAGACTTGCCACCGATAGAAGACCAGTTACCGATGTAGTAAGCATCAAGTGCTGCTTCTACTGCTGAGCCAAGACCTTTCATAGCAGATGTGATACAAGCATCACCAATCTTAGGGAACTGGTCAACGTCTACACCGATAACCTTGCCGTCATACTGTGCTGCTGCATCAACTGCTGATGTAGATACCGCCGCCGCAAAGCAAATACAACCTGTGTTCCGTCCGATACCAGCCCTCCATACGAGCTGTGATTGCATCACTTCCGTAGAACTGTCCGCCGTAGTAGTACTTAACATCTACATCAACGCCCATCTCTTCAGCTGCTGCGTTGATACCCCTGAACATAACCGAAACCATAACGGATAACTGCAGGAACTGCAATACCGCCAAGGAATCCAAGGCTTGTATAACCATCTTTAACTGCTGCATAACCAGCTAAGTAGCCAGCCTGCTCTTCCTGGAAGGAGCAGATATATACGTTGTCGCTGATTCCGACTGCGTTGCCGGAAAGATCTACGATGTCAGCCTCTGTCACATCAACTGCGATAAAGGAAACATCCGGATAAAGATCCTGCTCCTCAGCGATTGCCGGTCCGAACAGATAACCCGGCATAACGATTACGGTTGCACCGTCTGCAACTGCAAGGTCGATTGCGTTGATTCTCTCCTCGTCTGTGTCCTCAGCCGGCTTATAGTACTGATACTCAATACCGTTCTTATCACCGTAAGCCACAGGTCTCCCATGTGATCTGGTTGAAAGACTCGTCTGTGATGTCACCGGAATCGGTAATCATTGCGATCTTTCCATCAGCGGATACTGCAGGAGCAGCTGCCTCTGTGCTCTCCTCTGCTGCAGCCTCTGTCGCTGCCGGTGCTGCTGTCTGATTGTTGTCTGCAGTTGTATTCTCCTCGCTGGAAGAACCACAGCCTGCGAACATGGTGGTTGCCATTGCTGCAGTGAGCAGTAAGCTAATCACTTTTTCTTCATAATATTTTCCTCCTTTTGCACTCAGTCATAACCCGCTCTAATAAACATTGATAAGCATGTGTTATAACTAGCATATAAATAAAAATCTCCCAGCACAATTACTGAGAGTTTTTATTTAAAGCCGATAGTCGGACTCGAACCGACGACCTACGCATTACGAATGCGTTGCTCTACCAACTGAGCCATATCGGCAGGTCATGTTTAACATCACATTGAGTTATTATAACGGAATTTCAAAAATTGCAACTACTTTTTTTCAATTATTAAAAGAAAATCTTTCTTATGCTATGAAAATACTGCAAAATCAGCATATCATCGCTCTCTCGCAGACATGCGGGAGCATTCTGCATATATTAAGAAAGGACTCCCCCTGAATGAGCAAAAAACTGATCAATCTTATGCACATTGCCAAATCCTACGGTGACAAATGTCATTCTGGACGATTTTGAACCTCTACATCCGTGAGAATGAATTCATCACACTGCTCGGTCCGTCCGGCTGCGGCAAGACAACAACCCTGCGCATTATCGGCGGATTTGAGACCCCTGACAAAGGCCAGGTTCTGTTTGACGGAAAGGATATTACCGCCCTCCCGCCCAACGAGCGCGATCTCAACACTGTATTCCAGAAATACGCCCTTTTTCCGCATATGTCCATCGCGGAAAATATCGCTTTCGGACTTAAGATCAGAAAAAAAGCAAGGCATACATCGACGACAAAATCAAATACGCCTTAAAGCTCGTAAACCTGGACGGATTCGAACACCGCTCCATCGATTCTTTGAGCGGCGGCCAGCAGCAGAGAATTGCCATCGCCCGCGCCATCGTCAATGAGCCGAAGGTTCTTCTCCTCGACGAGCCGCTCGGGCGCACTGGACTTAAAGCTCCGCCAGGAAATGCAGTATGAGCTGATCCGCCTGAAAAACGAGCTCGGCATCACCTTTGTCTTCGTTACGCACGACCAGGAGGAAGCCCTCACCATGTCCGACACCATCGTCGTCATGAACCAGGGCTACATCCAGCAGATCGTCACACCGGAAATGATCTACAATGAGCCGGTCAACGCGTTCGTAGCCGATTTTATCGGGGACAGCAATATCATCGACGGTATCATGATGAAAAGACCGGGTCGTTGAGATTCTCGGCACCAGGATTCCCTGTGTGGATGAAGGATTCGGCACCAACACGCCGGTCGACGTCGTCATCCGTCCGGAGAATGTGGAGATCGTCGCACCCGGGGAAGGCTTTATGGACGGCGATATCACTTCCGTCATCTTCAAGGGCGTTCACTACGAGATCGAGATCATGGCGGGCGGCTTTGAGTGGCTGGTGGACACCACGCAGTTTTACACCGTCGGAACCCATGTCGGGATCCGCGTGATTCCATTCAACATCCAGATTATGAACAAACCGGAATCCGAGGACGAGGAGGTAGCAGAAATCGATGTCTAACTTCAAAAAACAGCTTCTGGCAGGACCTTATCTGATCTGGATGATCGGATTTATTCTTCTGCCGCTTGTATTTATTCTCTATTAATGCCATCACTGCGGCGGACGGCAGCTTTACCTTTTCAATATCGCCGCCATCGCCGATCCGGTGCATGTCAAGTCGATTCTTCTCTTTTAAAGCTCGGCTTTCTGTGCACGCTGTTCTGCCTTGTTTTGTCCTATCCGCTCTGCATGATTTTAAGCACATTCCGCTTCCGTCACCAGAGCTTTGTCGTCTTTTTGTTCATCCTCCCGATGTGGATGAATTTTATGCTGCGCATTCTCGCGTGGAGACTTCTGCTCTCCAACAACGGTATTGTCAATGCCATTTTAGAAGCCGTCGGCACCGGCCATGTGAAGATGCTCAACACCCCGACCGCCGTTGTGTTCGGCATGGTGTACGATTTTCTTCCTTTATGATCCTGCCGATCTACAACTCCATGGTGCGGATCAACAAGGACGTCATCGAAGCCGCCAGGGATCTCGGCGCGAACAATCTGACCGTTCTCGTAAAAATCATTTTTCCGCTCACCCTCTCCGGCGTGTTAAGCGGAATCGTCATGGTCTTTGTGCCGGCACTGACCTCGTTCGTCATCTCCGACCTGCTCGGTGGGGGCAAGGTGCTCTTAATCGGAAACGTCATTGAGCAGGAATTTATGCAGGGCACCAACTGGCATCTGGGTTCCGGACTGTCCGTTGTGCTGATGCTGTTTGTCATTGCAAGTATGGCACTTATGAATGTGCTGGATAAAGACGAAGGAGGTACCGCGGTATGGTAAAGAAATGGGGACAGCGCATCTATCTTGCCGTCATCTTTTTTATTTTTGTATCTACCGATCCTCGTACTCATCGTGCTCTCTTTTAACAATTCAAAATCACGTGTTTTTACGTATGGGGGACGGTTTGCGTTTGTGACAACTCTACAGACCGTCATCGTCTCGACCGTCATCGGAACGCTTGCCGCGATCGGCATCAGTGCCATGAAAAAAAGAACCGCACCATCATGCTCGGTGCCACCAATATTCCGCTGTTAAACGCGGATATCGTGACAGGTATTTCCATGATGCTGCTGTTCGTAAAATTTATGAACCTCAGTTTCGTCACCGTTTTAATTGCACATATTACGTTTGATGTTCCCTATGTGATTTTGAACGTGCTGCCGAAATTAAACCAGACAAACCGCTACACCTACGAGGCTGCCTTAGATCTCGGTGCCACTCCGATGTACGCGTTCTACAAGGTGACCTGGCCGGAGATCAAATCCGGTGTATTTTCCGGATTCCTGATGGCGGTTACCATGTCGCTCGACGATTTTTCCATCACCTTTTTTACCAAAGGTGCCGGCGTCAACACCCTGTCGACGATGCTCTCACACAGAGCTGCGCAAGGGGGTGCGCCCGGAATTGTACGCCCTGTCAACCATTTTGTTTGCATTTCTTCTGCTTCTTGTCATGAACTGCCGTTCGGACAGAATCGCCGGGAATCATGCCGGTATCCATTAAAGGAGGTGCCACTTACTTATGAAACAATTCCATTATGCACTGATTACCGCCGCGTTTGCCGCCCTGCTTCTCTCGGCGTGCGGCAGCGCGGATACCGATACCGCCGGCAGCTCCGGCGACAATTCCCTCGTCGTGTTAAACTACGGCAAATATCTGGATGCCTCCGCCATCAAAATGTTTGAGCAGGAAACCGGCATCAAGATCAAGCTCGAGGAATACGAGAGTCCCGAGGAGATGTACACGAAGTTTTCTGCCGGTTCCATCAGTTACGATGTCGTGTGCACCTCGGATTATATGGTGGAGCGGCTGATCCACGAGGGAAAAGTGGCGCCGATTGATTTTTCCTCCTTCTCCTACTATAAGAATCTTGATCCCGCTATTCTTGCTGCCGCCGAGGTCTTCGACCCGCAGAACCAGTATTCCATGCCGTACTTTTTACGGCACGCTGGGAATCCTGTACAACACGACCATGGTGAGCGAGGAGGAGACCGAGAGCTGAACATCCTGTGGGACGACCGCTACCGCGATACCATCATCATGCAGAACTCCGTCCGGGATTCCTTTGTCCCGGCGCTCCGTCTTCTGGGCCGCGACATCAACACGGAGGACGAGACCGATCTGCGTGACGCGCTCTCGCTTCTGGTGGATCAGAAACCCCTCGTCTACGCTTATTATGTGGATGAGACCGCAGATGAGATGATCGCGGGGAATGCGGCGTTAGCGCTCGTCTACTCCGGCGAGGCAGCCACCGCCATGGAGTCCAACGCCGATCTCTCCTACACGGTTCCGAAGGAGGGATCCAACCTCTGGATCGATTCCTGGTTCATTCCGGCTGACAGCACACACAAGGAAAACGCCGAAAAGTTTCTGGATTTTCTGTGCCGCGAGGACGTCGCCATGCTCAATTTTGACTACGTCTGCTACGCCACGCCAAATCAAAGGCCGTCGTCGATGCGCTTGACGAGGACACCCGCAATGATACCACGATCTTTCCTCCTGACGATGTCTTTGCGAACTGCACGGTCTACAAACAGCTCGGCAGCGATACCACAGAGCTTTACAGCTATCTCTGGAAAACATTAAAGTCCGAATAGCATCCGACATTTTTAGTAATATTGTCCAATTGCTTTTTGACTTTCTATATGATAAATTAAATCCACATAAATGCAGCTACGCATTCATGTGGATTTTTCTTCCCCATCTGTACGATTTTACTTCCCTCCATTTCATTCGGAGGATTTTATGAATTATCACGATTTCAAGCAGCAGATCATCTCTACTCTCTCGGACCGCCTCGGCTCCGATGTCCGCATCACTGTTTCAGACATTCTCAAAAACAACGATACCCATCTTGACGGACTCACCATTCTCGCGCCCGGTCAGAACCTGGCGCCCACCATTTATCTGGATTACTACTATGGACAGTATGAGCGCGGCAGATCGTTTTCCGACATCACAGACGACATTCTGACCGCCTATCGGGAGAACCGTCCCAAATCCCCTGTTGACATCTCTTTTTTCACCGACTATGACAAGGTAAAATCCCGCGTCACAATGAAGCTGATCAACTATGAGCGCAACCGCGAACTGTTAAAGCAGGTTCCCTACTATCGCTTTTTGGATCTCGCCATCGTCTTCTTATGCCTGGTGGAATCTGATTCTTCCGGCACAGCAACGGTCCTGATCCACAATGAACATCTCACTTACTGGGGGATTACCAGAGACGACCTCTACGCCCTCGCCATGGCAAACACACCGCAGCTGCTCCGCTATGATCTGCGCAGCATGACCGAAGTTCTGCGCGAGCTGTTTGCGGATGAATTTGCGGATCCAGCGGGAAACGATCTCATTGAGCCTTTTCCGATCTACGTTCTGTCCAACCAGCACAGGCTCAACGGCTCCTCCTGTATTCTCTATCAGCATCTGCTGCACGATTTTGCCCGGCGCATCGGCAGTGATTTTTATATTCTGCCGAGCAGCGTCCACGAAGTTCTTCTGATTCCCGCAGACAACCAGATCAGTATGTCCACACTCTCCTCCATGGTCCGGGACGTCAATTCGTCCCAGCTGGCCAGAGAAGAGATTTTGTCGGATCACGTCTACTACTACTCCTCGAGACGGACCAGATCACTATGTGATCCTATGGTCTGCCCACGATATCCTCATACAGCCGCGCATACGTCTCCGCTGACTTTTTCCAAGAGAAATCCTCCGCATCGCACGCTCCGCAATGCCGTTCCAGCATTTTCTCTGCGTGTAATACACGCGCATCGCATAGCGGAGGACGCCCAGCATTTCATGCGCATTATAATTGGCAAAGGAGAATCCTGTGCCGGTCTGCTCGTATTCATTGTACGGCATCACCGTATCTTTCAGCCCGCCCGTCTCGCGCACGATCGGCACGGTTCCGTAGCGAAGACTCATCAGCTGCGACAGACCACACGGCTCAAACAGCGACGGCATTAAAAACGCATCGCAGGAGCCGTAGATGCGGTGTGCAAGCTCCTCCGAGTAGCCGATCGTCACGTGAATCTTCTGCGGATATTTTTCCGCAAAATAGCGCAGCATCTCCTCGTAGCGCGCCTCACCGGTACCCGCCACCACAAGCTGCAGACGCTCGGTGCTCATCAGTTCATCCATCACATAGGCAATCAGGTCAAATCCCTTCTGATCCGTCATCCGGGACACCATTCCAAGTAAAAATACGTCCTTATCCACCGGAAGTCCCAAAAGCTTCTGAAGCTTTTAGCTTATTGAGCCCCTTCCCTCCGTGTGATTGGTCTCGTTGTAATGGTTCGCCAGATAGGCATCTGTCTGCGGATCATATTCCCTGATATCAATGCCGTTTAAGATTCCATACAGGCTGCCTTCCCGGGCGCGCATCAGACCGTCCAATCCTTCTCCGCCCTCCGGCGTCATGATCTCTCTCGCATATGTGGGGCTCACCGTCGTGACCGCATCGGCATACACCACGCCGCCCTTCAGGTAGTTGGCTTCCCCGTAGGACTCCAGCTTATCCGAAGAAAAGATCTGCTCTGGCAGACCGGTAATATCGATGACCGCCGGCAGTGAGAACCTTCCCTGAAACTTCAGATTGTGAATGGAAAAGACCGTGCGGATATTGGAATAACATCTCTGATCCCCATAAAATGTCCGTAAGAATACCGGTACCAGTCCCGTCTGCCAGTCATGGCAGTGAATGACATCCGGCCAGAAATCCAGATACGGCAGCGCCTCTAACACCGCTTTCGAGAAGAATGCGAACTTCTCCACGTCCTCATAGATATTGTGATACGGCTTATCTCCCGCAAAGTAGAATTCATTGTCCACAAAATAGTATGTAATGCCGTTCTGTACCGTTTCAAAGATGCCGACGTACTGTCTCCGCCAGCTGAGATTCACATAGAAATGGCAGACAAAAACCGCAGCTGTGCCTTCCACTTTTCATCCATGCATAAATACTTTGGCATGATAATGCGCACATCAAAATGCTTCTTATCGAAATACCCCGGCAGCGATCCGGTCACATCCGCCAGACCACCCGTTTTCATAAACGGCACTGCTTCCGAAGCTGCAAATAAAATCTTCATCATGTAATCACCCCCAGGCTTTTTGTATCCCTCTATTTATTATAGCGCTTATTGTTTCTTCTGAAAAGTGCGAATCTTACCATGCGCCGCAGCCGCGCGGCAGGTACCATAATGACTCTGCGCGCCGGTCTGAGCCATAGCCACACCACACTTAACATCCGGTATCCCGGATTCCCCACATCCATATAGCGTCCGTCTCTTACCATACCGGTCATTTTCCCCTTGACCTGCTCCCGCCGCACGGGTCCCTCGATGGCTGTCTGGTGATCCCCCAGCAAATACAGTCCGTCCTGCCCGATCTTATAAATCCGGTGCAGTACCAGCATTCCGTTTTCCCTGCGATAGAGCACAACGTCCCGCGCGCAGCGCGCTCCCCTCCTCTATGCCGGCAAGTACCACCTCGTCCCTCCGCGGATCTATAAACGGATACATGCTGTACCCCTGTGGATAAATCTGTATGCATGCTCCCGCCTTAAGGAGCGGCTCAATCTCATAGATCTGCTCCATTCTTCCCTCCCGTTTCTCTTCATTCATTGTAGCATTTTTTACCTCTGAATGCTATAATAAGCATACTTATGAACCGCTAATAAAGGAGTGACACCGGTATGAAACTCAACGATCGATACATCAAGGCAACGCTCGCAGGTATTCCCTATCTGCTTCCTTACGGACAGCTCATCGCAGCTCCCGCTCCTGCCACCCGGCTCAACGATTCCGGGTCACTTCTGTGGGACGGCATCTTAGAGGGCGATAGCCGCGAGGAACTGCTCGCCCTTCTCGCAGACCGTTACCATGCCACAGAGCGCGAGCGCGCGGCACTTGCGGGAAGATGTCGACCAGTATCTTCATTCCCTGTGCCGTATGGGAATTCTTCTTGCGGATACACCCGAAAGCCGGGGCGATGATACGCCTCCTCTTTTCTACCGCATCGGTCCTCTGGTCTTTTCCCTACCGCGGTCCCTCTCTCCTATACGACCGCTTCTTCTCCGCTTTTTCCTGCGAAGAGGAAGACTTCGACCAGGAGGTTCTTATTCTGACCGGGAAACCGGCTTCCATTCCTTACGGCGCCGTGCTTATTCACACGGAGGAACTTACCATCTGCGACAGCGGAAGTTCGTATTGTTTTTTTTGCAGCGCCGTGGGGCATCCGCGAAATGCATGTAAAAAAAGACGGCTCGCGCGCCGTCCTTTACCGCATGCCGGATCCGGATGATATGCACATCGAAGACCTGTTTCACGCGCTTCGCTTCGCTTTTCTCATCCTGACCCAGCAGAAGGAGCTTTATGTGCTGCACTCCGCCTCTTTTTTGTACCGCGGGCGCGCCTTTCTCGTTTCCGGCAGTTCCGGAACCGGGAAGTCCACACACTCTGCCCTGTGGCATGATCTGTACCAGACGCCCCTCTTAAACGGCGACTTAAACCTGCTCGGAATCAGAAACAACATACCCTACGCCTATGGACTTCCATGGTGCGGCACATCGGGCATCTGCACCCCGAAAGACTATCTGCTCGGCGGCATCATCTTCTTAAAGCAGGCTGCCATAGATCAGGTGCAGTCCCTGCAGCCGGACGAAAAAAGTGCTCCACATCCTGCAGCGGATGATCTCCCCCGCGTGGACAAAGGAGCTTCTCCTTCGCAATCTGCATTTTTCCGAAGCCCTCGCTCCGCTCATCTTTTCCTGCCGTCTGTACTGCACGAAAGAGCCTTCCGCCGCCGGGATCTTAAAAGCCGCCATCGATGCTCTTTAGAATTCCCGCATCATCTGACGGATCTCTTCCTCCTGCATCTGCACACACTTCTGCTCCCGGATGCGGTACACCTTCTGACAGATGGACAATACCGTCGGGCGGTGTGTTGTGACGATACAGGTGCGTGGCTCCGTGGTACTCATGATATTCCGCAGCACTCTGCGCTCCGTTGCGACGTCTAACGCCGAGGTCGCCTCATCCAGCAGAAGAATCGGTGATCGGCGAAGCAGTGCTCTGGCAATCGACAGACGCTGCGCCTGTCCCTCCGAGAATCCGCCTCCACGCTCTCCAACCATGGAATAGATCCCATCGGGAAGTTTTTCCACAAACTCCCAGGCACATGCCGCCTTTAACACTTCACAGATTTCCTCATCCGAGGCTTCCGGTCTTACATTTCTCATATTTTCCGCGATTGTTCCCGAAAACATGGTATTTCCCTGCGGCACATAGGAAAACAGCCTTCTTGCAGAGGGATCCACGGCGATCTTCTCCCCGTCTGTCTCCCCGATCAGGATCCGCTCGCCCTCCTGCGGATGCAAAAGTCCCAGCATCAGGCGGAGCATCGTCGTCTTCCCCCGGAAGGTCCTACGAGAGCGACAATCTCCTTGGGACGCGCCAAAAGTCCGCCCCGCAGAACACCTGCTTTCCATTGTGGTAGGCATAGCTTACCCCGGAGAAGGACGATTCCGATGCCATCCGACCGATTCTGTCCGGCGAACTGCTCCACCTGATCGACATCCGAAAAGTCTTCCTTTGGGCATATCAAGAATGTCCATCAGCCTTCCCGCCGATGTGGTCAAAGACACTGCCGTGGGCACCAGCGACACCAGCTGGTTTAAGGTTCCCGTGAGGGAGCCCTGACAGCGATAAAAAAACATAGTCATGGTACCGTAGGAAATCGCCCCGCTCCACACCCGGTAGATTCCAAACCCGTAACAGCTGTAGGACACCGCAAGTCCCACGATCGACAGCAGAATCGATGTCGCCATGGACATTTTCTGAAACCCAGCTTCATGGTGAGATACTCCCGCTGCAGACCGCGCAGACGCTCCGCGTACAGCCGGATCAGATCAAATGCCTTGATCGTCTGGATATTGGAAAATGCCTCCTGATTAAAGCCCGACATCTTTGCGCTCATCGCCGCGCTCCGCTCATTATTCCCCTTCATGCGGCGAAGCAGCGTCTTCGACATCAGCATGCTGACCGGCATTCCGATCAGCGCTAATAACGCGAACATCGGATCATGGTAGAACACGACCGCAAAGGTGCTGACAAAACGCACCGTATAGATCACGAGATTCGGAATCCAGTTTAGGACACCGCTTGAAATATTGGAGGCATCCGAACTCCAGCGCGTTAAAAGATCTCCCGTGTGGTAGTTCTGGATTGACTCCAGATCCGTCAACAGCATTTTTTCAAAAATATCCGCCTTGATGGCATTGTCCACGCTGATGCTGATCTTGTTCGCAAAGTAATTGGAGATCTGGGAAATCAGGACATTTCCAACCGAAAACCCGATATAGAGGCAGAAGGTGCGCGCCAAAAGCCCCGCCTGCTGTCCTGTGATAATATCCACCATATCGCGGGAAATGAGACTTGAAATGAGCGATACCAGCGTTCCCGCAAGTCCCAGAAGCGTATAAAATATCATCTGCTTCCAATAAAGTCTCGCATATTCGTAGATCCATAGCGTCTGTCTCCACATATCACGGAGCATTCCCTCTTTGATCCGCTCTCTGTAATGTCTGAACTTCTCAAGCATTGTATCTTCCCATTCTTGCGGCGGGTCCTACATCTTTCGTCTCCGCCGCAGTGCGAAGAGTTTTTTTATGTAATAGGGACGAAGTTTCACAGGAGGAAACCGATTCCTCCCGCGAAGCTTTTGACTTCTCACATCCGCCCGGTCGCCTGCCGGCTTCTTAATCTGTAATGTTCACGCTTGTCACCGCAAGCCCCGCATCTGCCTGCACGACCAGATCCCCGAGTCCGATATTGTCGGTCGGATTCTGATGATAGTTATAATTGATCACAAGTGTATTCGTTCCGCTACCGGATACCAGTGATCCGCCGGAACTGGTGTAGGTTACCGGAAGACTGAACGAAATGGTCAGTGTCTGCGCCTCTTTCGTATGATCGGCACTGTGCTGACCGTTCACCTGGATACGGTACTCCCCGCTTCCGGACTGCGGTGTCTGATGAATGTACGCGCTCGCCGTATAGCATCCGCTTGCAAGATAGACCCTTCCGCAAGCTCTTCTGTTCTAAGAATCACAGGACTCTCATAATTCGTCATAGCATTTCCCCCGTTTTAAAGATTGTTACATGTTCCAGTCTGTGACCGCATCATCCGGGCCATAGCCCTTCTTCTCCCATGACGGCTTACGGTTACCATTATCCACATCGTAACTTCCCGCATACCCGGAATCCACATAATGGCTCAACAGACCGCAGCCGGAAGCAGTATTCGCCGGGCATCCAAGACATCCGAACTGCTGCTTGTATCCGCGTGTGGTGCCATTCCAGTCGGAATAATCCGGCGCCTGCCACACACCGTTCATGTAGACACTGTCACACTTTGATGCCACCGCTCGCAAGATAAACCCCTCTGCAAGCTCCTCCGTCCGTATCATCACCGGACGCTCATAATTCTTCATAAAACCAGCCACCTTCTAACACTTTTTGCGGCACTTCTGCCGCTGACTCATACACATATTTTAAGTATAAAATTCTGTGTTTGCGCTGTCAAGCATGAATTTTCTGCCAGAACGGCATGCCGGCATTTTCTCTTACCACACCATGGTATCCGGGGTCAGTCCCTGCTGTTCCCAGACAGGCTGATAGACATTTCCGGCGACTTTGCATCACCCTTTTGCAGCTTGCAGCCGTCACCGTCATCCGCCGCACAGCCCTCGCAGCCTTTTCTGTCATAGGCACGCATCTGCACATTGCTGTTGCTGTAATCCGGCTTTTTCCAGGCTCCCTTCATGTACCGGCTGTCACATCCACCTGCCGTCGGATCTTCCCCGGTCTGTCCGCCGCTTGCCAGATAGACGCCCTCCGAACATTCCGTCATCAAAATCACTTCCGGTTTTTCATAGTTCTGCATAAGAAACCACCTTCCACAATCCCACCACATACAGGATTCTTTTTCTTTTTCATTATAGTGGTTTCTGCGGCGTGATTCCTCGTACAAACTTGTGATTTCTTTGTACGATTTTGCACTTGTAAGCCTTTGTACTTGCATCGTTGTGCACCTATCGCACTGCCACCTCACCGAGGCAGTATCCGTTTTTCTGTGGCATCCGCTTCGTTTGCAAGTAAAATCTGTTCCCCGCTGTCTGCATCGCTAAGATTGATATATACCCGGTAAGTCCCGCTCTCCCAGCCGCGGATCGGAATGGTTCCGGTGAGCGCCAGTTCCCTGTCGTCCTCATTTCCGCCGGAAAGCTTAAGTAGTTCCTCTTCCCATTCATCCGTATAGCAGACTGCCCCCGCCTCATCTGTAACGCTCACACAGACTTTTTGTCTGCCGGTAAACGGTGCAAACCCGCTGTTTTTTAAAGCAGCATTTACCTCCACCGTATCCGCCCAGAACGAATGGCTCAAAAGCGGCACCGGCAATCCACAGGCGGTACCCCAGATGCCGTTCCACATAAGACCAGCCGTCCATTCCGTCGTAGCAGTCATCTGTATTCACGACCGTCCCTGCCCACTTATCCAGGACATTCCTGTCATAGTCCTCGTTTAAGTAACTCACATGCATGGTTTTTAAATCCGCGATCGCATTTTCAAGATCATTGTACGGGTTATCGACAATCACTTCCCCCGCCGGACGGCACACTGCTGCACAATACATCCTGAAATGCCAGTTCTTCCTCCCGCGTCCACGCCGAAAAATCCCCGGCGTCCTGTCTGGTGTTATCGCTGTAAGTTCCGTAATCGCTCACGCTTCCCAGCATGCCGTCATTAAAAAAAGTCCAAGCCTTTGGCCAGCGGGTTCTCTGTCCAGCCGTCCGGTGCCGCCTCCCCCGTGATTTTTCTCCATTGCGCCGGCGTCCGCACGGAGAGAAACGTGGACGCATCGCTCACATCGGCAAGGCATGCCGCCAGTTCTCTCATAGAATCCGGGTCCGTGTATTTTGTTCCGTTCATCTCCCCCAGTTGCCGATAAAGAGTCCCTAAGCGTATAGATACAGCTGTGATACTCCCGAGCACATCTCCCACCTGCTCCATATGCTGCAATATAATGTCAAGATTCTCCGGTTCATACTGCTCGTTCTCCCCGTTCCAGTCATAGAGGAAACGGACGATCCATTTCTTGTCGCTGTCCGCCATGGCTGCAAACAACTGCCGGACATTTGACAGCCCCTCCTCCGATATGGCACCCGTCCGGTATTCCCGCAGATTGATCTGCATCATTCCAACCGCGTCGCGTCATCTTCCCTCGTCCTGTCTCTTAAATCTGTGGCATAGTCGACCGGTTCATCCGTAATGCGGTAGCCGTAATGTAATAAAATCCGCGGTCCGGATTGGAAAGCCTCCTGATGACTCTGCAAACGCCGCCGGCGTACATGTCACCTTCCAGTGAAACAGACTGCCCATTTGAGCTGCTGCTATAAGACACAAAACAACCGCTGTGCCAAGCGCCAAAATCCTTTTCCAACGTCCACTCATGATCCCTCCAGCTGATATAACCGATATGTGTTCTGCCGTATGATATAGCAGCAGAAATTCTCATCTTCATAATATACCTTCATCTCCTGCGGATAGGATGCTTCAAACTTCCTGCACCATTCGTACGCTTTGGATTCCAGTATCGTGCGGCTGTCCAGATTGGAATAGGTCTGCGAGAGTTTTGAGAATGTCATCATCTCCCTCTCTGTCTGCTCCCGCGAGATCTCCGAGGCATTGATGCTGTTTCCCCCTCGCTGAAATAGGTCGTATAGTAAGAAGTGTATTTTTCCTCTGCCAGCCAGTCCGGTCCGGTAAAGAAGTGGTTCTGCGCGTATTGGATCGGCCAGCTTCTCCACATACACAAAAATGTATTCCGTCGGCAGGGTATAGCCACTTCCGTTCACCCGGTTCAGGAAAGTCAAAGCTCCTCATGCCGCCCCTGTTCGATCACCTGGTAAAGTTCGTCCGTGGTAGACACAATCGTATAGCTGTTCTCCGGGAATTTATCCGTGATGTCCTGTGTCACCATCACCGCCGCATTGTATCTGGTCAGTTCATAGTAGAGGTATCCGTGAAAAATGCCAAGCTGTCTCGTCCCCACATAGATCACCGCCACTCCCGCGGCAAGCGCAAGCGGCAGCACACGTCTGCCGGGCGTAAGGGCGATTGCCCCGGCAGCCAGATCCACCGGAATGACCACGACCGCCAGAATGAAAAGCTGTTCCGTAGAGCATAGCCTGGAGCCTGCAATAAGCTCCGGCAGCCCGAGGAACGGCGCCGCATAGACAATCATAAGCAATACCGATATTCCGACCAGCACCGGATATCCGTCAAACAGCTGCTGGATCTTTTTGCTGTCACTTCCCGCTTTTTTAGCAGGCCGGTGATAATCCCCGCCGCCATCCGGTACACCGCCCAGAGGATCAGTGCCAGACCGCTAAAAACCACAATCCATTCCGCCCGGTTCTCACGGTACAGCTGCACATACCCGTATTTCCAGACCAGTTGTGCCTTGCCGGCGAACGATGCCGCCATCCGTTCTGCCATCGCAAGCATATGATTACCGGCGGATTGTTTCGAGCGCTATTTTGTCCCGCATCCGCACTCCCGCCATCCGGTGTCTGCCCGTTCCCCCGTGGGATTGTTCCGTCGGCTGCCCGCCGCTTCTGTCGTCTCCCGCTCTCTGTCATCCTCTCACCGGACGATGTCTGCTCCTTCGATGTCTGCTCACTCGATGTCTGCGCCTGTTCTAAGATCTGTTCCGCCTGGCTGGTACGCCCTCCGCGGTATCCGTACCGTTTATGACATTGACCGCCCATCCGATCGAGCCCTGGACCGGTACACCCTTCGCATACGCAATTCCCATCGGCAGCACCGCTATCAGCACACCGAGGCAGACCGCCTTTACGAGAGATACAAACCTTCTCTTTTTGAAAAAGAGGGGAAGCCTGCACGCGGCAATCACCACGCAGAGGAAAAACGCCATCATCGTGACATAAAAATGAATGGCAAGGGAAGCCGCCAGTGACAGCAGAAACAGCAGCAGATTCTCATCCGTCAAAAACTTTCTGATCCGCTCTCTCCGGCTGCCGGATCTGTCGCTAAAGTCCGTCTTAAGGCAGCGAAGCAGAAACAGTGCGCACAGGAATTGTGTATACAGTCCGAACTCCTGCGGCAGCGTCCACTGCAGACGGGACATGGAAAAGATCTCGTCAATGCACAAAAGATCCACGGTCAGGAACAACGCCAGTGCAAGCACCGCGGTTCCATCCCATGCAAATAATTCCTTCAGCAGCAGATACGCGCTGACCAGAAAAACCGCGACGTGAATTCCCGCCAGAAACAGCTGACTGCTGTAAATCTTTACCCCGAACAGCACGCGCATGGCGTAGATAAAGCAGTGCATGGCTTCCGGGTAGATTCCCTCATAAAAAGGCGTACCGTTTAACAGCCCGTAGATCCACGAGTGGTGGCGGTACATATCGCCAAACCCGTAGGAGTAATCATGGAATGCCCCGTAGGAAAAAATACACCATGCCAAAGCACACAACCACCCCCAGCATCAGATAGACGCAGCGCCGTCCCCGTATGCTCCGCCTGAATTGTGCATGTGCACGCCCGATCCCGTCTTTTACTCTGTTGCGCAGGCGAAGCAGCAAAAGCCGGATGCCGTAGGTTCCCAGAAACAGGCGGGAGATCTTTTTGATCTGCTCCCGCCGCACGGGGTGCCATCTTAGCAAGCCAAGCAGCAATGTGCCGTAAAACAGCACGGCAATCAGCCATCCGTACAGTATATGAAACACGCCCAGACTTAGTACCACCGTATTGAGCAGCACAACCGGAACCGTCACACAGAAAGCAAACCGCACCGTGCGGCTTCTGCCTCTTAAATAATCCCGAATACCACAGACGGCCACACAAACAGAATCATCATATAGGCAAAAAATACCCTGACATATTCCAGTGCCCAGTACCATGTATCCATTTTGCTCTCCTCCTTTCCCGTCGAACATCCCTATTTTCTAGCGGAACAGCTTCATCTCCTCCACAAGCTTTCCGCGCGCTCTCGCCTTCTTTAACACCGCGTACCCCGATACCCGGCGCATCTTAACGTTGCGGTATGCAAAACCGCAGAACATCATCACCCACAACACCGGATGCAGAATGCGGTAGCGCCCTGCCCTTGGATAGGTGAGCAGCATCTGATGATGAAATTCCCTGCAATAATCCCGCCAGCCGGTTCCCCGCAGCGCCACCATACGGTCGGCACTTGACTTGCCGAA
>VOFC01002509.1_pt1 | contig 35077 bp, 41 predicted proteins | sample 5384161 | NCBI WGS metagenome assembly VOFC01 (sample SAMN12384722, study PRJNA508395) | human gut metagenome | isolation source: healthy gut B | host: Homo sapiens | reverse complement strand
CGATTCCGTATAAATTTATCAGAAATTGTAAAAACGCAGGCATTTTGTACGTTTCTTTCCCAAACCGGAAGAAAGGCACAAATGCCTGCTTTTGATTTTATATTTTCCTTCTCGATTATCCCCCATCGAATGTATACCTAATATATGCATCAAATGCGCATTTATTACAATACCTTTTCCGCAAAACGACGCGAATGATGCATATAACGACACGAAACAGAGAAATACTTGTCCGGTAATATCGATTTTTTGCTATAATAATATCATTATATTAAGAATACAAATAGAAAAAAGGGAATTTACACTTGATGCAAAAAATACTAATCGTTGAAGATGACCCGATCCAGCTTGAAATGCTTTACGAAACTGTCCATTCCAGGTATCCTGCCTGGGAGATCAAGGATCCTCTTTGGAAGCTGCGCAGGCATTTTTGCAGGAATCTGTTACAGCAAATGAATATTTCACTTTTATTTTTTACTGGATATCCAGCTGAGCAAAGAAATCCTGGGAGACCGGAACGGTTTTCAGCTGGCGCAGTCCATTCGTGAGATCAGTGTATATTACAAAACACCGATCCTCTTTCTGACATCTGTCTCAGAAGAATTGTCCAGAGCCTGGACACAATTTCACTGCTACAACTTTATCACAAAGCCCTATCAGAAAAAGAAACCGTGCTGGAACAGCTCAGACAGATGTTGACCGGTTATCTGCAGGATGTACTGGACATTGCGGACACGCAGCGGATCCACCACCGTTTGCAGCCGCGGGATATCCGCTATATCGAATCCAGATCGCATACTATTTTTATATATACAATCTATGGCTGCATCCAGACAAGAGAATACTCCCTTTCTGCCATGGCAGAGCAGCTTGGAACCTCCTTTATCCGCTGCCACCGGCGTTATCTGGTCAATCCGGAGCATATCACAGGCTTTTTGACAGATCTACACGTTATCTGCTGGCAGACAAAGACACGATCCCTGTCAGCCAGAGCGGTATTGCTTTACTGAAAGATTACATTTTAAATAAAAAAGGCAGACAACTATGAACAGCATACTTACTTTGATTATTACATACTTTTTAAACCCTGTTTTGGAAACCTCTGCAGGGATCTGCGCGATCAAATCAATGAATCACAGATCCTTGCGGCCGACCCCCGCAGATTTCTTCTTCTATCTCGGCATCATATTGGCCGTACTGCTCGTTCCTTCTGAACCGGCGATCTTTAAATGGGTATTCGGGCTTTTGTTATATCTTGTTTATATTTTTATAACTGTCGAAGATACTGCATTAAACCGCTTTCTCCTTTTTATGCTCACACATGGCAGCATTTTTCTTTTGCAGTGCATACTTCTTGGCATTATGTATTTTATATTCCGGATCGAGGCTTTCAACGGAACCGGCATCAGCTTCCTTGGCAACTTCCTGACATTTGTCTCTGCTGCTGCATTTTTTCAGCTTCCGTTTGCGAAGCATCTGTTTGACTATGTAAAAGCAGGCTTCTTATCTGCTTCGTATTCTGACACTGAATACATATCTTGTGATTTTGTTCTGCCTGGCTTTTTTCAAGATCTACCCTCAGCAGATCTATGAAATACTGTCCCTTGTCATTACACTGTTGACACTGCTTGCAGCGATCAATATCTGGATCCTTTACTACGACCAGCGCACCAGACTCCAGCAGCAGGAAATCGACAGCTATCAGAAAAATATGCCGATCTACGATTCTCTGATCCAGGAGATCCGTGCCAACCAGCATGAGTATGCAAACCACCTGCAAAGTCTTGCAAATCTTTCTGTTATGTACAAGGACTATGATTCGCTTTCCAGAGCGCTGCAGTCTTATTCGCAGGAGTTTTCCAATCCGATGGCAAATTATCCGCTTCTGCAGATCAACATGCCACTGCTGGCAGCTTCTCTGTACAGCATGGCAAGCCATGCGCAGGAAAAGGGGATTGCGCTGCAGTTTGATATTGTAAATGCGATATTGGAGAGCCATGCACCGGAGCATGAGCTGACCGACTATATCACCATTCTGACGCAGAATGCGATCGAAGCCTGCAAAGCGGGCGAAACAGTCTATGCCTTATTGGATTCCAAGGATGGATCTGTCCAGTATGAGATCCGCAATCCGGTTCCTGCCATGATCTCGCCGGAGGAGATCGGCAATTTCTTCAAGCGCGGCTATTCCACCAAGCAGTCGCATGTCGATGCTGACGGCTCCGTTCAGTCAGACAATAAGCGGGGACTTGGACTATATTACCTGCAGACAAATATTACAAAAGCGGGCGGCTCTGTCGGTGCTGACTGCGTAGATTATGCCAGAACTTATTATATGATTTTTACGTTAAAAGCATAGCGGGATATAATGATACAGACAGGAGATACCTACAATGCAGACACTACTTACATTTTTGCTTGCAGCATGCAATAACTTTTTTGAATTTTTTTCTGCCTATTACATAGCCAGAACCTATATCCACAAGTCATATAAACCACAGGCAAGAGATTTTATTCCATATATTCTACTTCTAGGCAGCTATCTGATTTCAAATGGGCAGACAGGTGTTGCACTTTGGTGCTTTGCGCAAATCATTTATCTTGTCTACTTCTGCTCTCTGATCCATGAAACACCACTGAACCGTTTTATGCTATTCTGCCTGGTTCACTGTTCCATGCTTGTTCTGGAAGGTTTTGCGGTCGTTCCGCTTATGCTCTGTATCAGGCTGTTTGCTCCTTCCGACATTCAGATTACCTTTATAGCAAATTTCCTTGTTATGACCATCACACTGCCGCTTTTCAGTATTCCATTTGTCAAAGGATTATATGATAAGATCAGACAAGGGCGCACACCTGTACGTTTTATTTTACTTAACAGTTATATGATCTTTCTCTTCACTTTGCTTTTTCATAAAATTCATCCGGAGAACAGTTATCAGACTTATGTTATTTTCTTCTGCATTGCGCTGTTTTTACTTGCACTCAATCTCTGGCTGTTATACTACGACCAGCGCACCAGACTTCAGCAGCAGGAAATCGACAGCTATCAGAAAAATATGCCGATCTACGATTCTCTGATCCACGAAATCCGTGCCAACCAGCATGAGTATGCAAACCACTTGCAAAGTCTTGCGAATCTTTCTGTTATGTACAAGGACTACGACTCGCTTTCCAGAGCGCTGCAGTCTTATTCACAGGAATTTTCCAATCCGATGGCAAATTATCCGCTTTTGCAGATCAACATGCCACTGCTGGCAGCTTCTCTGTACAGCATGGCAAGCCATGCGCAGGAAAAAGGGATTGCGCTGCAGTTTGATATTGTAAACGCGGTATTGGAGAGCCACGCACCGGAGCATGAGCTGACCGACTATATCACCATTCTGACGCAGAATGCGATTGAAGCCTGCAAAGCGGGCGATACGGTCTATGCCTTATTGGATTCCAAGGACGGAGCGGTGCGGTATGAGATCCGCAATTCGGTTCCTGCCATGATCCCGCCGGAGGAGATCGGCAATTTCTTCAAGCGCGGCTATTCCACCAAACAGACACAGTCAGGTTCTGACGCTGCTTCTAAACGGGCAGATTCTGACGCCACCTCTAAGCAGGCAGATGATAAACGCGGGCTTGGGCTGTACTACTTACAGACGAATGTTACAAAGTCAGGCGGCTCTGTCGGGGCTGACTGTGTATGCTATGAGGGCAGCTATTTCATCATTTTCAGATTAATCTTATGAATCCTGTCGCATAATTTTGAGACAAATGTAAGACCCTATTCATGCGTGATAGTTTCCGCAATATTTCAGACCGTCATATTCCACAATTCCCTTTCAGATAATTTATTGATTTTTTTTGACAATTTACAAGCGCCATCTGCTCTCTTATAATACAATTGCAAAATGAAATCGTTTTCATATTCAATCATAATACTCTTTCATATAATCAGTTGATTATTTTGTAATAATAATGCCAGTGAATATGATAACGATTGCATTATATAGCAACTGCTATTGACAAGCCTTGGGAGATACCGGTCTCAGGCAATACAACAGGGAGGAATATTATTTATGGTTCACAATACAATACAGGATAATGAAAAGATCAAAAAACTGGAGCAAATTCACATGACCAGGGTTTCTCATACAGATTCCGCACTTTCCTTTCATCTGATGCCACCATCCGGATGGCTGAATGACCCAAACGGGCTCTGTCAGCTGCATGGTACTTACCATATTTTTTTCTTCAGTATTCTCCTTACTCCGCCATTGGCAAGGGAGACAAATACTGGGGACACTATGAAACAAAAGATTTTATAAACTATACTTATACAGGCATCTTTTTATCACCGGACTGTGATCTGGATAAGGATGGTGTATATTCCGGAAGTGCATTTGTCGAAGACGATACCATGTATCTCTATTACACAGGCAATACAATGGAAGACGGTGATTTCGATTTTACCTATGAAGGCCGCGGCTCCAATACCACGCTGGTCACGTCAAAAGACGGCATTACGGCTTCTGCCAAAAAATGCCTTTTAACAAGTGCAGATTACCCGCACACCTTATCCTGCCATGTCAGGGATCCTAAGGTTTTTAAAGAAAACGGAAAATACTATATGGTGCTCGGTGCCAGAACCAGAAATGATGTTGGCTGTGTTCTTCTTTATGAAGCAGAGGATAAGGAACACTTCCGTTTCAAACAATATATTACCTCCGAAAAGCCTTTTGGTTATATGTGGGAATGCCCGGATCTGTTCCGGATTGACGGAAACCGTTTCCTTTCCATTTCGCCCCAGGGCATTGCAGCAGAGGAATATCAGTATCAAAATGTTTACCAATCAGGATATTACCGCATTCTCGGAGATTTGGAAGATTATACCTTATCTCCTTTCACAGAATGGGATATGGGCTTTGACTTTTACGCACCGCAGAGCTTTATCGATGAATCAGGCAGAAGAATCCTGATCGGCTGGATGGGCATCGGTGATATCGAATATAAAAATCCGACTGTTGCGGAAGGCTGGCAGCATACGCTGACCGTCCCAAGAGAACTGACTCTGGACGCATCCGGCGATATCTGCCAGAATCCGGTAAAAGAATTAACTTCCCTGCGCAAGGATGCTGTCATCATTCCGTCGGATCATTTTCTGACAGAGGGAGCTTTTGAAATGCTCGCAGATATTTCCGGCAATGAAGATTTTTCAATTATTATTGATAAAGGAATGCAGATTCTGTATGATGCCGGTACTTCTGTCCTTTCCCTTTCCTTCTTACCGGATCAGGAATGTAATCCGGAAGATGCAAAAGGCTGCGGCCGTTGTATACGAAAAGCAAAAATCAGAGAGAATAAAGTAAGCAGTCTGCAGATCCTGGTCGATCATTCTACTATTGAAATCTTTGTCAATAACGGGCATTATGTATTTAGCAGCAGATATTACAAGACCGGACATGCACATACCGTAGAGTTTTCAGGGGATATGAACATCACCGTCTACATGCTCTCCGGCTTTGACTGTCGGACATGAATGATTTTATGCAATAGCAAGGGGGTATGATATGGAAACCTATCATGGAAAATCAATCTTTAATGGAATTGCGATCGGAAAAATCTGTAAATACGAAAAAGAACAGCAGCAGGTAAAACGGATCAGGATCTCCGATCCGGAAGCCGAGATCAACCGCTTTGACCATGCGCGCGAAGAAGCAGGTGCACAGTTACAGTCTCTTTATGACAAAGCACTTACTCAAGTTGGTGAATCAGGCGCTATGATCTTTGAAATTCATAGGATGATGCTCGATGATGATGACTATCTTGACAGTGTTTACCATATCATCCGCTCCCAGCAGGTAAATGCAGAATTTGCGGTTGCAAGCACCGGTGATAACTTCTCCCGGTTATTTGCTTCTATGGATGACGAATATATGCAGGGACGCGCAGCGGATGTCAAAGATATTTCCGACCGTCTGATCCGCATTCTTATGGGACAGACCGATAAACACGATATCATGGAACCTGTTATTATCATGGCAGAAGACCTTGCACCGAGCGAGACTGTACAAATGGATAAGGACAATCTGCTCGCTTTTGTGACAACACTCGGTTCTTCCAATTCCCATACCGCAATCTTAGCCCGTACCATGGGAATTCCCGCTCTTGTCGGTATTCCGGTCAGAGATGAATGGAACGGTAAAACGGCAATTGTAGACGGACATAGCGGAACGCTGATCATCGAGCCTGATGACGCACTTCTTGCCGGAATGCAGGCAAAAAAAGAAGAAGAACTACGCCAAAAACAGCTTCTGGCAGAGCTGAAAGGAAAAGAAACCATCACAAAAAGCGGTAAAAAGATCAATCTTTACGCCAATATCGGTAATGTGTCCGATGTTGGGGTCGCACTTGCCAATGATGCGGGCGGAATCGGACTGTTCCGCAGCGAATTTCTGTATCTGGAAGCACAGGATTATCCGACCGAGGAGGAGCAGTTCCAGGCCTATAAGACTGTTGCCGAAAATATGGCAGGCAAAAAGGTCATTATCCGCACACTTGATATCGGAGCCGATAAACAGGCGTCTTATTTTAATCTGCCAAAGGAAGAAAATCCTGCGATGGGCTTTCGTGCGATCCGCATCTGTCTGGAAAAACCGGAGATCTTCAAAGTACAGCTCCGTGCGATCTTACGCGCCAGTGCTTATGGTACGATCTCGATCATGTTCCCAATGATCACCTCCGTCGAAGAAGTCAGGCAGATCAAGCAGATCCTTTCCGCGGTACGGGATGAACTGGCGACGCAGCAGATCCCGTTCGGAGAGATCGAGATCGGTATTATGATTGAAACCCCGGCGGCTGTTATGATCAGCGATCTTCTGGCAAAGGAAGTTGATTTCTTCAGCATCGGTACAAATGATCTGACCCAGTATACACTTGCAATTGACAGACAGAATGAGGCGCTGGATGCTTTTTATAACCCACACCACGAAGCCATCCTGCGTATGATCCGGATGGTCATTGACAACGGCCATAAAGAAAACTGCTGGGTTGGTATTTGCGGTGAACTTGGCAGTGACACTGCTTTGACAAAGCAATTTATTGAGATGGGAATCGATGAATTATCTGTTTCTCCGGCTTACATTTTAACAATCCGTAATCTGATCCGAGAACTTCCGTAAGGAAGTTCTCTTTTCATTGACACGCATTCCAATTTCTTCTATGATATAGGTAGTAAAAACTTTCGTTTCAAAATGAAACAGGTTATTTCTGCAGAGAGGTGGGAATGCATATGAGAAAAACTTCTTGTAAAGGATTTACATCCCGGTATGATCACTGCGGAAGATATTTTTTCCATAGATGGACAGCTGATTCTTCCGAAAAAAATCATCCTCACACAAAACGGAATCGAAAAACTGGAAGCCTTTGCAATTTACTCCGTCCGTATCGAAGACGAAGAAGTTGCACCGCCGCAGACCAGTTTTTTTGACACGCCGTCCTATAGTGAACGTATCAAATCAAATCCCGATTTTATCAATTTTAAAAAAAGTTTTGAAGATCATGTGGAATCCCTGCAGACAGGACTGAATCAGATCGTGGAATCCAATTCCGGCTTTGATGCGGAAAATCTGCTTTCCCAGACACTTGTCCTGATCGGAGAAGGGCAGGCATCCTCCATCAATATGATGGATATGCTGCTGAACATGCGGGATTATGACGATTCCACTTATGCGCACAGTATTAACTCAGCTATCATCTGCAATATATTTGCCGGATGGCTGAATCTAAGCAAGGATGAACGTATCCTTGCCACATCCTGTGGGCTGTTCCATGATGTCGGTAAGCTGAAAGTACCGGAAACGATCCTGAAAAAGCCGGGCGCACTTACCAAAACAGAATTTGAAGCAATCAAACGTCATCCTCTTGACGGCTATAATCTGCTCGATCAGTATAATTTGCCGGAGGAAGTTAAAAATGCTGCCCTTATGCATCACGAGAAATGTGATGGCAGCGGCTATCCCTACGGTTTTACCGCCGATAAAATATCGTTCTTTTCCAAAATGGTCACGATCGTCGATATTTATGATGCCATGACAAGCAACAGATGTTATCGCAATCCGCTCTGTCCTTACTCTGTGATCGAGTCATTTGAACAGGATGGTTTTCAGAAGTATGATCCGGAACTGTATTTGGAATTTCTGAGACACATCGGTACCAGCTTTATCGGAGAACGTATTTTATTAAACAATGGTCTGGAAGGTGAAGTTGTATTTGTAAATCCCTCTTATCTCTCCAGACCCACAATTAAATGTTGTAATAAATTCCTTGATCTGGCAGCCAATCAGAATATTAAGATTACCAGCATCATATAAGAACAACAGTCATATTCTTTTTGACAGAAGTATGATAGAATTCACACATACATAATACATATATAAGGAGGAAATTATGGGATTAATCAAAGCAACCGGAAATGCGATCGGATCTGCACTCGGAGATCAGTGGCGTGAGTATTTTTACTGCGACTCCATGGCAGCAGATGTACTGGTAACAAAAGGGGAAAAGCGCACGAGCAATAAACGTGCAAGCAGCAATACAAGGGGTGAGGATAATATTATTTCCAACGGCTCTATCATTGCTGTCAACGACGGTCAATGTATGTTGATCGTCGATCAGGGTAAGATCGTCGAAGTCTGCGCAGAGCCCGGTGAATTTGTATACGATACTTCTTCTGAGCCAAGTATTTTCTATGGCAGTCTCGGAGATAACATCAAACAAACCTTTGCCCTGATCGGCAAACGTATTTCCATGGGTGGTGATCCGGCTAAGGATCAGCGTGTATACTTCATCAATACAAAGGAAATCCTTGGCAATAAATATGGTACGATGAATCCTGTTCCGTTCCGTGTCGTTGATAATAATATCGGACTGGATATTGATATCGCACTTCGCTGCAATGGAGAATATTCTTACAAGATCGTAGATCCGCTTCTGTTCTACACCAATGTCTGCGGTAATGTCACAGATGACTACACCAGAGATAATATTGACAGCATGCTGAAAACAGAGCTTCTGACAGCACTGCAGCCTGCTTTTGCAAAGATTTCCGATCTGGGCGTCCGTTACAGCAACATTCCTGCTCATACCATGGAGCTGGCAGATGCCTTAAATGACGTTCTTTCCGAAAAATGGACAGAGCTGCGCGGTATCAAGGTTGCTTCTTTCGGTGTTAACACGGTAACTGCTTCACCGGAAGACGAAAAGATGATCAAAGAACTGCAAAAAACTGCAGTACTCCGCAACACAAGCATGGCTGCTGCCACTCTGACAAGCGCACAGGCAGAAGCAATGAAAGCTGCTGCCAGCAATACAAGCACCGGTCCTATGATGGCTTTTGCAGGCATGAATATGGCAAACGCCGCTGGCGGCTTAAATGCCAATACATTATTTAACATGGCTGCCCAGGAGCAGGCACAGGCCCAGCCTCAGCAGGCAGCTCCGGCTCCGCAGCAAAGCGCACCTGCAGCAGGTGAATGGATCTGCAGCTGCGGTGCAAAAAACAGTGGTAAGTTCTGTACGGAATGTGGTTCCAAGAAACCGGAAGAACCTGTGAAAATGCAGTGGTTCTGTCCGGAATGCGGTACAAAGAATGAAGGAAAGTTCTGCGTCGAGTGCGGTACAAAGAAACCGGTGTAGACTCGCAAACCCGCACCTTCGGTGCTCTATTGTCTGCTTCGCAGACGGTTTGATACATACTCAAACTGAGAGTTCATTCGCAAAATCGCCTCTCCGAGGCTTACCGCTACTTCGTAGCTCATTTTGCTCATGTATGGCTTCGCCATAACATAAGAAAAAGGAACATTCCTCTTCCGGGAATGTTCCTTTTTTATATCGTAGACTCGCAAACCCGCACCTTCGGTGCTCTATCGTCTGCTTCGCAGACGGTTTGATACATACTCAAACTGAGAGTTCATTCGCAAAATCGCCTCTCCGAGGCTTCTCGCTACTTCGTAGCTCATTTTGCTCATGTATGGCTTCGCCATAAAAAGAAAAAAGGGAACTTTCCTCTGCAAGCAGGCTTGCTCGGAATGTTCCCTTTTTTCTTTTTTCCTCTCAGTTTGTTACATCTTGAAGATCGCGAGGGCTTCGTCGAGTTTACCGGCGAGCTGGCGAAGGTTTTCAGATGAAACCTCGAGGCTGTTCATCGTATCACTCATGCCCTGTGCAGAGTTCATTGTACTCGTTGTAGAAGCTTCATTCTGCTCGGAAATAGATGCCAGATTATGTACCACATCCTGAATGGCATCTCCCGAATCACTTAGAACGCTGACCTTTCCACGGATATTTTCAATATTATCAAGCGAGTTGCTGACACCAACAGCCACTGCATTGGATTTCTCCATTGTCTCATCCAGCTTTTGCTGCTGCTGATCCATCTTCACCTTCACTTCTTCCATTACCTCAACCATGCGGTTAGATTCGGATATGATCTCTGCAATGATCTTTTCTACTTCCTCTGCCGTCGTATTGGACTGCTCAGCCAGTTTGCTGATCTGCTGGGCAACAACCGCAAATCCACGACCTGCATCTCCAGCTCTGGCAGCTTCGATACTTGCATTTAAGGAAAGAAGATCTGTCTCATCTGCAATATTCTGGATCATTGTGATCGCAGACTGGATGGATGCGATCGAATCATTCAATGTATTGATCTGTTCTGCTATCTTTGTCACAGAAGTACTTGCTTCTTCATTGGAGGCATTTAATTCTCCGATGATCACCTCTGAAGCCTTTTCTGCATCTGACATCTGCTCTGCATGTCTGGTCAGCGAATCTACCTCATCTGTAATATATGTGATCTGCTCACCGATCCGATCCACATTATGCTTTGCAACACCGGTTTCGTCTGCCTGCGTTGCAGATCCCTTGGTAATTTCCTCCAGCGACTGGTAAACTACGTCCACAGTTCCTCTTGTATTAATGGCCATATTGGTCAGCTGATCTGCCGATGTGATCAGGTCTGAAGAAGATTTCTTAATATCTGAAACAATACGCCTCAGCTCATTCTGCAGCTGAATGGAAATATTGTAAATATCTCCCAGCTCATCGTTACGCTTTGTGATCTTCTTATTCACATTAGTAGAAAGCTCTCCCTTCACGATCTGGCCTAAGAACTTTCTTGTCTCTTCCATGACCGATACCATTTTGGATGCAAGCAGCACAATAATGATCGATACAACACCCATCAGAACCACAGACATAATAATGATCTTCGTTGTCTGCCCCTTGATATTGGCCTGTACATCTTCGGACTCTTTTGCAACTCCGATCGCACCTGCTACCGCACCATCCGCATTTAAAAGCGGCTGATAATATGCATAATAGGTATGTCCTTCAATATCTGCATTTTCCACAAAAACAGACTCACCTTTATTAATCTGTTCTGCAATTTCCTTATCCAGTCTTGTACCGGTAGATCTTCCGCCCTTTTCACGCTTCACGGTTGTGATCAGACGCATGTTGTAAAAATACAACGTCATTTCAAATCCGGTTCTTTCCTTAAGTGCATCAATCAGTTTATTATCACCGGTGATCAGCACTTCACCTTTGGTAACACGTCCTACCTGATCCTGCTTATAGTCACCTTCATACAGATTGCTATATGTTTCATCCAGAGAGGCTGCTACGATCTGAAGAGATTTTTTTATCTCTTCTTCCAGTCCGGACTGTAATGACTTTGTGCTGAACATAGTGATCATAATACAGATTGCCAACATCGGAACAAGTGCCAGAAGTAACATTCTGCGGGAAAAAGTAAAAAATCTCTTTTTCGTACCAATGTCTGCAACCGGAACAAATTCTTCCTGCCCACTTTCTTCTGCAACTGCTTCCTCTGCCATATCTGAGCCATACTCTGCTTCCACCGCGTCTGTAGCACTGTCTGCTTCCGGTATCGGCTGTTCTTTCTCATCTGTATCTTCTACCTCTGCAGATTCCACGGTTTCTGCGGGTTCCGTTTCTACAGGTGCTTCTTCTGTACCCATATCATCTGCAGGCTCCTCTTCTGTTTCCTGACTGTTCTCTGCCACGGCATATTTCTCAGCCTCCGGCTGCGGTGCGGCTTTTTCAGGATCTTCCTTAGCCTGTTTGATCTCTTCTCCGCTGGCTGCCTTATCAGCCATCATCTTTTGCAAAGAGCGCATCAATATCGATATCCTCTTCCTGCTGATTCTTATCTAATTCTTTATCTGCCATAGTAACTCCTTACAACAGTGCCTTTTCACACTGTTCCCATATTGCATTTTGCCGTTTTCCATTACGGTTTATCTCGCATTATTATACCATACAACGTTAGGAAAACCAAGCAAAAAGCCCCTTTTCACCACATTATATAATGATATTTCTGTCTTCACCTTTCAAGAAAGCTTCTATGTTTTATAAACCTCGTTGACCAGTCTTTCACGTGCCTCCACAGATGCCCATGCCATATGTGGTGTAATGATCAGCTTGTTGCTGTCCCGGATCTTTCCAAGCGGATTATTTGCTGCAATCGGCTCTTTTTCAAGCACATCCAGTCCCGCCGCTGCGATCTCTCCGCTTTCCAGTGCATCATACAGATCCGCACTGTTGACAACCGGGCCCCTTGCCACATTGATCAGAAGTGCGGTTTTCTTCATCTTGGAGAGTGCCTCTTTGTCGATAAAGTTTCTCGTCAGGTCAGAAAGTGGGCAGTGCAGGGATAAAATATCGGACTGCGCAAGCAGCTCATCCTTGGATACCTGCTCATATTCCGTACAGGTGCTCTTTCCTGTCACAGAATGAAAAATAACTTTACAGCCGAAAGCTGTTGCGATCTTGGCAACCATTCTGCCGATATTACCCATTCCGATAATTCCCCCATGTCTTGCCTGCAAGCTCTGTGAAAGGCAGATCAAAATTGCTGAACCGATCCTGCGCACCATAAGAACCGTCCTTTACATAGGTATCATAATGTGGCAGATGCTCTAATAAGTAAAGTGCCAGGGCAAATGTATGCTGTGCCACTGCAGCAGTGGAATAATCCTTCACATTGGCAACCTTAATTCTTCTCTTTTTACAATATTCCAGATCAATATTGTCAAAGCCGGTCGCAAATTCACAGATCAGCTTTACATTCGGCGCATCTTTTAACGTCTCTTCATTCATTGGTGCTTTATTGGCAATGATGATATCAACATCCTTTACCTTTTCAGCCGCATCTGCCGCTACTGTATTTCTATAATAAGTAACCTCTCCAAAATCTTCAAAACAAGTTACATCAATATCTGTTCCCACACTGTTTCTCTCTAAAACTGCTATTTTCATTTATGATCTCCTTTTCTTGCTGTTCGTTTTCTGTCATTGTCTCAGCCAGTCTTATTTATTATACACAAGACAGCAATATATTACAAGATAAACTCCTGATACACACCACTGTCACTGCTGTCTGAGATCCATACACGGAATTTACCCGGTTCACTTCCGTAGCTTCCGTCCGCACGCACAAACCGGAGCATTTCTTCGGTGATCCGGAAACCGATCTCCTTCTTCTCGCCCGGCTTTAAGCTGACTTTTTCTATTCCTTTCAGTTCTTTCACAGGGCGGGCAACAGAAGCTGTCACATCACGGATATAGAGCTGCAGTACATCACTGCCTTCCCTCTCTCCTGTATTTTGTATGCATACGGATGCTGTTATCTCGCCGTTCTCTGTCAATCTGTCTGAAGAAAGTATGACATCCGATATGGTAAACCCTGTATAGGAAAGACCATACCCAAACGGATATAATGGTTCATTTGGAATATCCAGATATTTGGACAGGTATCTTTCTTTTTTCTGTGGATCATTTGGTCTTCCCGTCGCCAAATGATTGTAATAAACAGGAATCTGTCCTACACAGTAAGGGAAACTCATCGGCAGTTTCCCGGATGGATTTACTTTCCCTGTCAATGCATCTACAATGGCGTGGCCGCCTTCTGTTCCCGGAAGCCATACTTCCAGCACTGCTTTCGCGTTTTCCTCTACTTCACGCAGGTCAAGCGGTCTTCCATTAAACAGCACGACCACAATATTGGCATTGACTTTTTTGCAACCTCCCGCAAAAGCACGAGCTGCGGCTCCGGAATCCGGATATCTCCCCGGCTTGTTGCCTCACCGCTTTGCAGATAATATTCGCCGATCGGCATTACAACGATCTCTGCCTGCTTTGCTGCTTCTATCGCTTCCTGCAGCATCTGCGTTCTTTCCGCTTCCGTATATTCCACAGGCAACACATTCCCTGCCTGATCAAAGCCCTCAAATACATAGCCCTGTGGCATAAAAGCACTCCCCTGCACATATGTAGTTTTTGTGCTGTCGAATACTTCTTCCGCTGCCTCACGGATCGTCACGCAATCCTTTACATCTCCGGAGATCGCCCATGTACTGATCAGACACTTGCTGTCTGTATAAGGACCGATAAAGGCAATCTTCTTTTCTCGTCGACAGCGGAAGCAGTCCACCTTCGTTTTTCAGAAGTACAAAGGTCTGCGCTGCTGCCTTTCTGGCAAGTGCTCTGTGTGCCTCTGTCAACTGCATTTGCGCTTCTTTTTTCAGCTCCCATGCCTTTATAGGGGTCTTCAAACAGTCCAAGCTTGTTTTTCAGTGTCAGAATACGGAGCACACTTTCATCGATCAGTGCTTCCGGAATCGTTCCGTCTTCCACCAGTCTGACCAGCTCACTTCTGTAGCACTCTGTCATCATATCAATATCCACACCCGCAAGTGCAGCTTTATGCGCCGCATCTTTGGCATCCTCCGAGCAGCCATGCGCGATCGTTTCATAAATAGCCGCAAAATCTGAGATCAGTACTCCGTCAAATCCCATTTCTTCCCGGAGCACTTTTTTCATCAGCCACTGATTGATCGTCGCCGGAACACCGTTTACCGTATTAAACGATGTCATCACCATACCGGCTCCTGCTTTGATCCCTTTTTCATAAGCAGGCAGATATTCATTGCGGAAGGAATTTTCAGATACTTCTACCGTATTATAGTCCCGTCCGCCTGTTGCACCGCCGTATCCTGCAAAATGCTTCACACAGGCGCAGACCTTTCCTTCCCGGCTCATGTCGTCTCCCTGCAGTCCCTGCACCATAGCCTCCGCAAACAGTCCGTTTAAATACGGATCTTCCCCAGGTCGATTCCATCACACGTCCCCATCTGGGATCACGCACCAGATCGACCATCGGCGAAAATGCCACATGGATTCCACCGGCTGCTGCCTCTTTCGCTGCAACAGACGCACAGTCTCTTGCAAGCACCGGATCAAAGCTCGCTCCCTGTGCAAGCGGAACCGGAAATATTGTTTTTCATACCGTGGATCACATCATACATAAACATCTGCGGAATATGATGCGGCTGGTTTTCCATATAGCTTTTCTGGATTCTGGCAAGCTTTTCCCCGCCATATAAAAGAAGACTGGAGCCCGCCATCTTCAAATCTTCCTCCGTTACCTTCATATCTGCCATCATAGGACCGGTTATAATTCCCTGCTCCTTTGCATCATAGAGCATTCCGACCATCTGTACCATCTGCCCGATCTTTTCTGTCAGCGACATATCCTGCAGTAGTGCAAGTATCTGTTTCTGCTTCATAAAGCACCTCCGTATCCATTCTTACTCTTTTTTTATTGTAACTTGTTCTATCTGTATTTTCAATCATTTCCCATCCGCAATTGCGGCCGGGATTTCTCTTCTGTAATCTTAACTGGATTCATATTGAAATCGGAGAATCGGAAGCATATAATAAGGCAGGAATAAATTACAGGAAAGGAGGAAGCAATATGAAACAAGCATCTTACAGGCGCAGCAGAACTGCCTGCCTGCTTCTTCTTATTCTGTTCCTTCTTTCTGTTCTGGACAAAAATCCGGAAATACCTTCCGCGGATGAAATACCCTATCTGGGTTACACACAGACAACCTCTGTTCCCTGTATTCTGGAGGAAGATACGGGGATCATTCCTGATTTTATCAACGCAGAAGAAAACTTTTATGCAAGTCATGCGGTTGTATTAAACCGTTCTACAGCAAGACGGCTTACCAATACAAAAGCCGTTCTTACCTGTCACGAAGCAGCAGGCTATTGCGCATTCTGCATCCTGCTGACGCTCATGTTCTTTTATCTGGCAGCAGCCTTTCTGTGCAGCCGCCAATTTATCATCCGATATATCCATGATCAGGATGGGCAGAAAAACAAACTCCTTTATTTTTAACGATCCAGAGCCGTATAAATCGCAGCAAGCAGGTCATTAATAGCAGTCTTTCTGGATTTACATGGCGAATGCAGTACGGAAAAGTAACTATATGCATTCCGTAAAATTCAAAAATAAAGGAGATTATTAAAAATGGGAACAGGATTAACAGGTGTATTACTTTGTGCAGGAATTACAGTAGCATTGGCAGTTGCATGTATTTTTTGATCGGAAAGGGATTATCCCTGGTTACCGATAAAATGTTACCTGATAACAAATAAAATGCACATGCCACATCTTTACCGGTTCTTAACCGGTTAGTGATTGACATCCTGCTGCTTCTGCCATAGTATACTTACTATAAAAAAAAGGGAGTAGTTTGCATCTGCTGATGTCATAATGATCGTCATCACGCCGTAAGGCCGGTTATTGTGGGTAAGTAACGAGACTTTTATCGACTATTTTGTATGCGATAAAGGTCTCGTTTTTTATGCTTTTATCGCGGAAAGGACCAAATTATGGAATATGTATGGTTAGTTGTAGGTTTTGTGCTCCTGATCAAGGGAGCGGATTTCTTCGTGGATGGCAGTTCTTCCCTCGCCCGGCTTCTTCGTGTCCCAAGCGTGATCATCGGACTGACGATCGTTGCCATGGGAACCAGTGCTCCGGAAGCCTCTGTCAGCATGAGTGCTGCACTGAGCGGAAGCAATGAGATCGCTCTCAGTAATGTCATCGGATCCAACATTTTTAATGGGCTTGTCGTGGTCGGCATATGCGCCTTTATGGCAGCCTTCTCCACCAACAAGGACATTTTAAAACAGTGATCTTCCACTCAATATCCTGATCACTTTTATTTTGTGCATCTTTTGCTTGCAAAACGGAGTACTCAGCCGTCTGGAAGGGATCCTTCTTCTGATCGGTATGACAGCGTATCTGATCTCTATGGTCATATCTGCCCTGAAAAACAGACAGGACGAAGAAAATGGCAAGGTGTTGTCCCTGCCAAAAAGTCTTCTGTATATCGCCGGTGGTCTGATCGCAGTTATCGCAGGCGGAAATCTTGTCGTCGATAATGCCTGTATTATTGCGGAAAGCTTCGGTGTCAGCCAGAACTTTATTGGCCTGACGATCATTGCGGTCGGTACTTCCCTGCCTGAGCTTGTTACTTCTATTGTCGCTACCAGAAAAGGAGACAGCGGTCTTGCGCTCGGCAATGCGATCGGATCGAATATTTTCAATATTCTGTTTATCCTGGGTATTTCTGCTGCGATCACGCCACTTGCTGTCCTGTCCGAATCCGTGATCGACTGCATTTTACTTCTGCTCAGTGCCATTCTGCTGTATATCTTTGCCCGCAGCAAAAAGTCCATGTGCAGATGGGAAGGCGCGGTATGTATCCTTTTATATATCGCTTATACGGGATATCTGTTTGTGCGATAATACGAAAGCAAATATCGGTGTCAAAATCCCGGGAGAATTATTAGTTACCTGCCTCTAATAATTCTCCCGTAGGATGATCCAGATCCAGATCTTTTAATAAAATGGTATTGCCCTTCTGTACCATTGCAAGCGGCAATGCTGCAAGCAGTGCACAGACGATCGCATACAGATACAGATAACGATAGCCGATAAATTCCATGACCGCTCCGGAAAGGATCGGCGTGATGATCTGCGCTGACATACTGGCTGTATAATAGTATCCGGTATAACGTCCGGTCGTTTTTTCACTGGCAACCTCCATGATCATCGGATAGATCGTGGTTGCAACAGTTCCCATACCAACACCTGATATAGAAACAAATACATAGATGAGTGGACTATACCCCTGTGTCATAAAAATACAGAAACCTCCAAAGCACATCAGTCCGATTCCGATATAGGTAGTCAGTTTTCTGCCAATCCTGCAGGAAATATTTGCCATAGGCATATAAGAGATCAAAGTTACCATTGTCGCGACAAGCTGGAAATTGGCAAAGCTTCCGCCGCCTGCTCCCCATACCTGACTGGCATATTTGCTGAAGGCAGAGGTAACTGCATTGGATGCCATGAAGTAGAAAAATACGCAAAGCAGAATACCAAGAAGTGACCTGCGCACAACTGCATCTGTTTCTTTTTCCTTTCCGCCCTCATCACTTGCATCCATGTCTGCTTCGGAAATCCCCATGGCAAGACTTTCCGTATGCATCTTTTCCACTGCTTTCTTTTCCCGGAAGAAAACCGCAAACAGAACCGTGCAGAGAATAATAATGGCTGAAATGATCAGGAAAACCGGCATATAATTGGGATGTTCCACGTCCGGAACCGCAAGGGAAATACTGATCAGGATCACAACGCCGGATGCTGCTGCCATCAAGGAATTGAACGCATCCGCCTTTGCCCGGATCGGACGCGGTGTTACATCAGGCATCAGTGCCACACAAGGGCTTCTGTAGCTGGAAAGTACAACCAGCACAAGGCATAAGACCGTAAAGAAAAATGGCAGGCTCCGCATTTGATCCGCAACAGCCAGAAGCGGTATTAACAAAGCTGCAAGCAGTGATCCAACCAGAATAAACGGTGTACGCCGTCCCAGACGGCTGTGGCAGCGATCACTGATGCTGCCAAAAAACGGGAGCAAAAACAGCGCACAGACATTATCAAGTGCCATGACAGCGCCGGCAAGTGTATCTCCCAGATGAAATGTATCACGCAGGATCAGCGGGATAATACCGTCATATGCCTGCCAGAATGCCAGTGCTCCGGCAAAAGGAAGTGTTACCAGTAAGGTTCGTCGCATATCCAGACTTCGCAAGTTTCTCTCTTTTTTACGCATTTTCTAAATTCTCCTCATCTATCAATTCTATTCTGCCCGGCCAGCAGGTCGGCGTATGGGTATCGAAAAATTCTTTGATCCGATTTCCCGTGTGTGGTGCCACAATGTCACAATAACGGAGCACCTTTGTTTCATAGTGCATAGGGCGATCCACATGGAATGTCAGCAGTCTTCCGCCGCGTTCTGCGCCCGGCCCGTAGCAGGCAAAGCCGCCCGATGGGGTATACCCCAGATCAATACCATCTACCTGCCCCACAAAATCGTTTTTGTGATCATGACCGCAAAATACCGCCATGACCTTCCCGTTGTCACGCAACAACTCAAACTCCCCTACATTTTTCTCAGGGCTGCAGATCCGTTCCTTCAGGGTAACATTTCTGCACTTTTTGTATTCCGGCAATGGAATATGCTGAAATACCATGGACGGGATCTGATCCTGGAAAAGTTTTTCTTTTAACCAGTCCAGAACCGCTGGTGCAGGCGGTGCATACTGCCCATGTACAGTCTGATTGCCGCTGTCTATCAGATAAAAGCGCAGCGCTTCGGCTCCACTGCTGTTTCGGATCTTTAGATAAAATGTACCAGCAGCCTGTTCTTCTGCCGGGCAGATACAATATGGGTAGCTGCGGTAAATAGCCGCCTGCTCCTCATTGGAAATGCCGCACTGCACGTCATGATTTCCAAATGTAACCGCATAGGGAATACAATGTTTTCCATAGGCTCTGTCAAAATATGCAATGTATTTTGAACACTTTCCTTTCCCAGAAGCCGAAATGCCGGCGAATATCCTTTTAACTGATCTCCCGTCAGAATGACAAGATCCGGTTTTGCCGTGTCCAGAAGTGCATTTAACAGACGCAGTGTGTCCTTTTTCGGATGCCCCCTTCCTGCAGATCTGTGATATGTAAAACCTGAAAGGTACCGTCTTCCCGAAATTCAAGATATGGTTTTCCGTTCATACACTATCCTCCTTTTCTTGTAGGATACTGCCTGCTTTGAATTGATAAAATCAAGATGAGGTAAAAGATTTGTCTTTTCTATGTAAAATAACTGTCCATGCCAGATTTTCTAACTCACAAAAAAAGAAACCCTTTGTTTCCAAAAGGTTTCTACTTTCTTTCTAATATTCTGATGTTCTTTAAAAGAATGTACAGATCCAGCCGATCACAGCGCAGATCGGGATATAAATAATAAAATGCATGATATGCGTCTTTTTATTATAGCCAAACAGATACGGTCCCATGATGCCATCCACTTCCGGATAAAAGTGCGGGAAGAAATTGGAATGACAAAGAAGAACCCAGTCAAAGAAGCATATATCATAAATTTCCATGACATACAGTATAATCAAAAATCGTGCAAAGAAATTCCAAAAGCTGAAACCATTTCTAATGCCATCCAAAATACTCAGAACAGCCGCACCTGCAAACAAAAGTACTGCGATCCCTGCAATGATCCAGCCAATTACATGCGCACCAGGGAATCTTTCCTTATGGTCAGGCACTGCATCCAGAACTTCCTTTGGTGCAGAAGAGAAGAATTTCTTGTCCTGAATAAATCCAACGCCACCATACAAAACAAGAAAATATGCTACCATAACCATAACTGCTGCAATAATTGTTACCGACATTTTAAACATAACCTCCTATCAATTAGTAATCCTGCCAGATCCCCGAATACATTTCTCCACACCTTACTGTTGTACAAAAAGCAGAATCGCGTTATTCTTTTACCAGAGAATTAGCGAGGAGTGATAAACAATGCGGATCAAACAGCAAAAACAAATCAAAGCATTTCTGGTCGGAGAATTCGGAAAAGACAGAGGCTGCTCACTATTTGACAGACAGTCAAACATGCTCAGCACGCTTATTAAAAACACCCGGAATAAATCAAAAAACCAAATGAAAACGCTTATTGGCACCATTCTTCCGGGCATCGCCCTGTATAAAGTTCTGTCAGAAGAGGATCTCTCCGAAGAAACGGTAACTACCTATATGGAGAAATACATGTTTGATCACGTTGCTGCAAATATGCATTCCTCTATGAAAAAAATGGAAATCATACCCGGCTTTTATTTCCTTTACAGCACGATATTCCTTCGTGTCATGCGACACACTGATCTGCAGGAAAGTGTACAAAGCCATGGCAAAGATTACTTTGACGTGACAATCACAAAATGTCTTTGGCACATAGCGTGCGCTGAAAACGGATGTCCCCAGCTATGTCATATATTCTGTGATGCTGATAATGTGACCTATGGTGGTCTCAAAAAGCTGGCTTTTTCACGGACAAAAACATTAGGTCATGGCAAAGATTGCTGTGATTTCCATTTTTATAAAAAAACAGGGTTGACCTGTTATGATTCCCGCCATTCCTTAATTGCGGCAGAAAGCTTTTTATCAATATCTTTTCTGGTTGCTTCGCACTCATTCGGATAGTCCTTTGCAGCCTTGAAAATAAAGCGAAGTACAAATTTAAGCCCTACAGGTAATGCTTTTTCGGAGCAGCGATTCCGGCAGAACAAAATGCGTTCCGTGCTCATATACCAGAATCTCATAGTCACAGCTATGCGTATGCTCTTTCAGACGCTGATCCATACGGCGGATATACTTTGCTGTTTCCCAGAAGGAATCGTCCTCTGCACCGACAAGAATCAGTTTCCCTTTGATATTTTCAACCTTGATCATCTCTTCTTCCGTGTGTTCTCTTGCTTTTTCAGAATCAATGAACAGGCATGTACTACGTTCAAAATCACCGGAACCTTTCGTTTCTTCCATAACCTTCTGCCAATAAACCGGATGTTCATATACAAACGGCATATAAGCGAGTGGTTCTCCCTTCCAGGAAAGAGTAGATGCGCCCGGAATCGGCCATTCACCGCAGCCATCCTTTTTTCCCTGTTCAAAGCCCTGCCATACAAAGTCACTCGGTGTCAGTCCAAAGGTCAATGTAATGTCAGGAAAATAAGAAGCCGCAACAATCGAATCCATGCCCGCTGTACTCATCCCCATAATTCCGACTTTACGATTTCCGTTGTTTTTCAGCCATTTGATCGCTGTCTCTATTCTCTCCAGCGGATAATTTACATGACTGTAGTTCTTCTTTCCGGGAGACATACAAAGCACGTTTACACCGTTTTTATGTAACCATTTTGCTCCACATTTTGCCATATAATCATTCGGATCATCTCCGAATAATCCAATGACTGCACAATCCGAACCTTGTGGATTTTCATAATAAGTTCCATAAAAACCGTCTTTTTCCGTTTCAAAAAATAATTTTTTCATAGTTTTCCTCCAGTTTCTGCCCTCATCGCCTTTAGGTTAGTACAGTCTAACTGGATTGTCAACTTTATTTTTCTTCAAACGAAGCAAAAACCTTCATACACGCATCTTTTGCCTCAATGATTCCCTTTTCCAGTTCCCTTCCACATTCCGGACAGATCATCGTTTTTCTCCTCCTCTTTATTCCTGAGAACAAATCAGACTTTTCACATATTCCTCTGATCTGTCCAGATCCTCTGCAATCTCGGCGATTGTTTTTCCCTTTTGCAGCCACTTAGCGATCAGTTCCCTATCCCGGTTTTGCTTTCGCCTTCATTTTTCCCCTGTTCATATCTCTGATCCATTTTCATTTCTATTGTCATGTAATTCTCCCTCCACTTGGAACATCAGCCCATGCAAATTTGCCTTTGGCAAATGGGCTGATGCTGCATATCAAGTTTTCATAGAAAACTTGATACATTTATCATTGTCGTCCCTTATCAGTTCCACTTCATTCTGAATGCTTTCTGTATAGGAATCTGTTGGTTGCCCGGTTTTGAAATAATCAAGCAATTTCGTCGTGTCTTCGCTGATTCCTTCTCTATTTCCTTTTATATTTACAAAATACGTTCGCCGCTTATCCGCAAGCACCAAATCCTTATTCTCTATACATACTGACTCAAATGTGTAAATACTTCTATCATCTGCAAAAGGATCAAATGTACAGATAAAGATCACAACCGATTGCTTCAAATTAAAATACTTCTGTCCTGCACGGATCTGATAGCTGTCCATTTCACTGTGATAATACCGCGTTCTCAGGTGAAGATCTGTTTCTTCTGTCGTCTGCATTTCGATATCATACACATTGCCCTCGCTATCTTTTTGCATAAATATCGATACGAATTCCTTTTCCGATTAGAGTGGTTTTCATTACCTTCTGTGGCTCTACAACTTCAATCTCAGCCAGTCTGATCTTCAATATTCTCTGGAGCAGTTCTTTACATTTTTCCTTATCCCGAATACCGTGCCAAACATGAAATCATTGGTAATTCCAATTTCATCAAAATTGATTGTTTCCGTCTTTCCTTTTACAGTCACCTTATCCGGTACAACGCTTCTTTTCTGTGTCATATGACCTCCCTTTCTGTAAGACATACTTACCCAGAGAGGTCTATTATACTTTGAAACCTCTCTGCTATTCATTTGTTTGTGGAATTTAAGCAGTGAAGTTTCTTGAAACATTTAGACATATAGTAACTATGCAGAGTTACCTATAATAAATAGAAAATGGGATGGCAAGCCATCCCATGTAAAATATGATTTTGACTTTCTGCTTGTGATCAGTTTAACATAGATAACATGCAGAAACAACCGGAATATTTCAACGCATAACATATCCTTTTTGCATTCTGTCATAAATGATATTCCTGCATTCTCCCAAACCGATAATCTTTCTGTCAGCAAGATATATTCGAATATCATCAATATCTCTCTGAATTGACCGTTCATCCACATGGAATCTGATCGCTTCTTCTGCCTTATTGATCACGTCTCCTTCCAAAAATCTGGCATATAGATCCAAAACCCGGTATTGTTTCGCGAATTTTTCTCTCCCCATAGCAGTCACATCCATGTCATCGGCTGAAAAATATGGTTTTGATGATCGCAACCGGAATCAATGCCCATCCAAATATAAATGCCCAACACAAACGCTCTAAAAATAGCTCTCCGATCCCATATCCCAGAAATATCTTATTTGCATGCGTGGTTACACCCGTTGCCCAGTATCCTAAAGCCATATAAATAATTGCAATGATCATACTCTTGTCCTCCCATAAATCTGTTTTACAGTTTTCTATACGAGCGAGAGGGACAAATATCCTATGATAAAATAGCAGCCATGAACTGAAAATGATCTGATTCACATTCCACCAGTTTTTTATTGTCTCCCAGACAGATGAAACAATCGCCTCATCCAGCATTTCTATAAACTGGTCATAGACATAGGTTAGTTTTGTTTCTTCCCCTATATCTTCTATTTTCATTCTGCTAAATCCGGATGCATGATAAACATCTGTCACCAGACATTTTACTTGTTCCACATCCTTATATTGTATTTTCATAAATTGTATCAGCACTTCTATATGTTCTAATATGTAACTTTTAATAGTGGCTTCGATTTCGAGTTTTTGATCCACATCCCTTATGAATAAATTTTCTTCTTCTAATGTTTTATGCGGAAACATCGTATTTGCAGCGTATTGCTCTGACTCATCCGTCTCTATGCAGCTTAGATACAATTCACTTATAAATCGATGTAGCTTTGTGGTGCATTTCTTTTCTTTTTTTACGTAGCCATATGGATGTCCATTCCGGTATATTGGAACACTGCTCCATGCCATAACGACACAGTGCTATATCTATATGAGGATCATTCTTATATAACTTTACACAGTTTTTGGAACAGACCGATACACCGTTCATATTTGTTGAAGTTCTTCCCATTATTCTTCGTTATTTCATATTCTTTGTATTTCCACAGACTGGCTGGTACTATTTGAAAATCCGGATTCTGCGCCAGACGATTTGTGTGGCGTACCATAACCTGAAATAAATAAAAAGGGATGATCTTTTCAATCAGATCATTATTTCTGGCTTCCATTAAGAAATATTGCAAATTATCCGCCAGATTCGGCGTCTGCCTTTCCGACATTTCAAATGTTTCCCGAAACAGGCTGCAAAGCGCAAGGAGTTCCTCATTGTAGTCATCAGAATAAACTCTGTTTTTTGAAGAAAACCGCTTTCTGCCTACAATTTCACTCCACTGCTCACACATCTCTTTTTCTTTCTGCAATAATGTCAGCAGTTTCCGCATTCTCTTCTCCGTATTACGAAAACTGGTCTCCATTTGCTGCTCCTTACAATCTGTGTATCGATCCATCAGAAAACCAGCATCGCATATTGCATAGATAAAAAGCCTTTTTAATGCATTATCTTGTATCTGCTCCCTCAGTTGCAGGGCTGACATATAATAGAGTGTTGCTTTATTACAGCCTGTAACTTCGTATGTTTGGCACAGATCTTGAAAATCCATTTTCCATTTATGAGCTTTGCTTTCGCTTTCCCACTTTTCTCTTTCTAACTTCTCCATATCATCCCCCTTTTCATCTCCTCTTGCCCGTATATTGTTGATACTGCAAGAGTAACATTTTGAAATAAAAAGAAAAATCCGAATCAGTTCCAAATTTCCGCATGTAAAAATGGAACTAGTTCGGATTGATCAACCTTCCGTCTATTTCGCCAGCATAGCCCGCAGTCATTTTCTTTTTTTACGCTCATATTCCATCTTCTTATATTCTTCAGGCTTTTCACACTGCATACGGATTTTTTCATCTTCACTCAGTTTTTCATAGTTACTACCATATTCTCAAATACCTCCTCTCCACTTGCTAGCTGCTCCAATTCTTCCAGAGTCTCTGCTTTAAATATACTTGCCCACTTCTGAAGTTTTTTATCAGTTTCGGACTGACTCCTTGCTTTCTCAAGTTGTGTCAGATCAAGCACCTTTATACATAACTTATCGGAATACAAAACCATCCTCCACATCCATAATCTGGTACTTCGCCATAAATTTCGAATGATCTTCAAACAAGGTAAAATCTAAAATTCCGATGTGATATGTAGGAAGCAGCATATCATATCCTTCACCGCTTTTTAAATATCAAACGCTCTTGCCCAATACAATAGAGATCGATTTGTCCAGTATGTCTGCTTATACACCTGTAATTCAATATTGATGATCCTTGCATCATTCAGCTTGATCTTTACATCTAGGAATACAATCTTTTCCCTCAATCTCCTTGCCAAGTTCGATCGGATTTTCGATATGGCAGCTTACGATGTCTGCTTCGTCCATCTCCAAAAGTGTTGCTAAAAGATTTCTCAAAACTTCTTCGTTCTTTTGCAGAACCGCATGGAACATGTAATTCGTTCATCCCATAAAATTTTCTTTTCCTTCTGCCATCTACTATGGTCCTCCTTTGTTTGCCACAGGAGTTACCATATATATCCTATTATCTCGAAACTCCTGCCTTATTAATAATTGTGAAATAAAGCATGAATTTCCTGAAATAAGATATGAGTAAGACATCGGATTGTTATATGTTCTGGTAGCTTCTTTCTATAACAATCCAACAGACTTGATAAAAGAAAATATGCTTTGCAACAACTATATCATTGTTGCAAAGCATTGACAATTGCATAGTGAAAATTTTATAGTACCATCAGTATCTCAGTTGTATTTCTATCTGATCTCTTACTTGTTTATTATTGATACTACAATATATTATTCAACATCAATTATAATATTTTCATCTTTATCTTCTGGATCTCCAGCAGAAAAATCACCTTCAAAAAACATTTTATATGCCCTATCAGCAATAATTTTTGTTTCGGCAAAATCTAATCCACCATTAATTACCGCACCTACACCCGGATCATTTTACCAAGATTAACGATGCCCTTTTCACCCATTTTTGTGATAAATCTAAAACCAATTTTTGATTAATTTTAGTCAATGCTTTTCCAGGTATTTTTTGAATAGCTTTTTCAGCAACCTTAACACCTACTTTAATACCGGCATTTTTGACTACTCCATTTACTGATACTCCAGCAAGACAAGCATATATAAAAGTCTGTACCTGATCAGCATTTAAATCATATCCTGCCAAATATGCTGTGCATGCTATCATCCTTATCTGAACATATAATACACTTCCTATGTTCGCCGGAATACTGACAGGCAATGTAACTACACCACCAAAACCAGTTATAAATCCCGATGTAGTGCATTTTGCAATTTGATTTTTTAGCATGATCTTTGCAGCCTTTTGAGGATCCTTTGCCTTCCTTACGTACTCATTTGCAAACTGCTCAATTGGAGGACTTACTTTATTAATACCATGTAGTGCTTTATCGTAGCATGTATCTAACATCTTCATTACATCTGCTTGCGTTATTAATTTTGCCATCATTTAGTCCTTTCTTACAACTCACTTATTGTAAATCAATCTTGCATTCATACCATCCACAGAAAGCATTTGCATTCATTTCAAGATTCTTTTTCATACACATTTTTCTACGCTGATCATCAAACTCCCATTGATTAAAACGAGGATTTCTCGGCTTTATCGCATTATTTGACGGATCATACCAATGTTTGCAAAATGCACACTTCTTTGTTTTTTCAATATTTACTATCATACTTGCCTTATACCACCAATTTATCCCACATATCCGCTTCTTGCAGAAGGGCTTCAATAAACTGCCGTTTTTCTTCTTCCTCCTTCAAATCTGTTTCCTTTTGCCCATATGCACAAGCTGCCAGATAGTCCTGCATATGATATCCGTTTACAATATTCAATGCCCAGATTTCAGGAATATCGCATTTTTGCTGCAGTTGCACACTAAGCTCTCTTTGTACGACCGTGTCATTAAAAATTTTTAATTCCCTGTAGGTACTGTCTTTTTCTGCTGGTACACTTTGCAGATGTCTTCATTTAATTTCTGCTTCACCCTTCTCTCCCCCTTTTCTTCATATTCAGTTCTGCAATTATTTTAATATTTCACCCTGACATTTCCTGTCTATTGGTAGATTGTTATTGTCCAATTTACAATCTCTCCGATTTCATATTTTATATAATGGCATCAATATTATTTATTACAAAACTAATTCTATCACTATTTTCATAAAATTACCACTATTAGTTAACATTGTATATAAGGTGGTGATTTTATATATGTCTACAAAGAACTCATTAAATTCCTCCATAGGATCTCGTATTCAGCTCATTCGGAAAAAGTCCGGCTTAACGCAAATGGCTTTTGCTGAAATGATAGGTGTCTCCACACAGTATATTTCTGACCTGGAGCGTGGCGTAGTAGGAGCTTCCGTTTCAACCATTGTGAAGATCAGTGATACACTTAATGTCCCAACAGACTATATCCTTCGAGGGGTAGATCCTGCTACCGAAAAACCGATTGATCTGTTTCTGGCGATCAGTAAATACAATACGGATCAACAGAAGCTTATTTTAGATGCCATCAAAAACTTTCAGAGTGCTTTTTCCTACTCTAAAGACACGCAGACAAAATAATCTATATAATTTCCTACTTCTGTAGTTACTTTAACATTTCACCCTGACACTACCTGTCTATCTGAAAATATTTTATGATACAAAAAAGAGCATCCTCTTGGATGCTCCTTTTCGTGTAAAAAATAAGAGCGCGAGACGGCGCACGAGGTCCGGTGGACCTCGGTTTTGCGCGGACCGAAGCCCACTTCATGTTATGGCAACAAGGCGAGCCGATGCTGTGCTTGCACAAGCATCGATTCGCCGACTGCTAATCAGCTGATAAAACCTGTCAGGTTTTATCGCGGTGGGCTGAGACCTCGAACCTGGCATGATTTTTAATTCATGCCATTGTGAAGAGCCCTTCGGGCTCTTCTTACACGAAAAAAGGGGCATCCTCTTGGATGCTCCTTTTTCGTGTAATAAATAAGAGCGCGAGACGGGACTCGAACCCGCGGCCTCGACCTTGGCAAGGTCGCGCTCCACCAACTGAGCCACTCGCGCATGTTTTTGCATGTTGCCATGCATTGAAGGTATTAAGTTAATAATATGTTCTTCTCTGCTTTATTTCAGAGAAGCGGGTGATGGGAATCGAACCCACGTATCCAGCTTGGAAGGCTGGTGTTCTACCATTGAACTACACCCGCATATCTTTTGTCCTGTCTGGATAACCCGAACAAATGATATAATAACAGAGAACTTGTTCCGTGTCAAGACACATTATCAATTTTCTGTTATAATGCCCAGAACCGGAATCGAACCAGTGACACGAGGATTTTCAGTCCTCTGCTCTACCGACTGAGCTATCTGGGCGAATCAATTTGCTTGCGCAAATTCAGATAAAATAATTTCAAGAACAATCGTGCGAGTTTACTTGCTAAGATTGGGATTGAAATTATTTTGCGTTTATTTGCATTTGCAAATAAACGGTCATCGAGAATACGCAGTATTCGAGATGGACTGAATTTCACATCAAATAATCCAAGAACAATCGTGCAAGTTTACTTGCTAAGATTGGGATTGAAATCAGCTCAAAACCAAAGTTATTTTATCTTGTTTTCCCCCTTCTGTCAACACTTTTGTACGTTAAATTTTCACAGTTTATTACGGATTTACATGGCTCTGAATAGTAACAAATTATGAAGTTTTATTTAAGATTCTGCGCACCCTCTTGTCCAATTTTTTCGACCATGTATACTGGTAAGTACCACACCAATGAAAAGAGGAAATTTCATGTCTGACAGCTTTTATAAACAACCGAACCGCTTCTCCTCCCGGCAGAACAAACGAAAAAGGCGCTCACAGAGAATCAAGATGATCTGCGTACTTCTTTTTGCCCTTTTTGCAGTTTCTTTCCTGATTTTTACGATTCAGAAGGTACGCTCTGATTTCCGGGAAAGTGGAGATATGCAGACTGCGGATGCAATTTCCAGTATAGCACCTGCTGAAATCGAAATCGACGGGCAGGAGGAAGAAGACACTTCCCTGTTTACGGTCTGCATCGATGCAGGACACGGTGGAAAAGATATCGGCAGTGACAGCAAGGGACGTATCGAAAAAGACGACACGCTGAAGCTGGCAAAAGCACTGTCAGACGCCCTCTCAGAAAGACAGATCCGTGTTGTGATGACGCGTGATGATGACAGCTTTCTCTATCTGTCGCAAAGATGCAAAGCGGCGGCAGAGGCGAATGCCCGCTATCTGATCTCTCTCCACCGTAATAAAGGAAAGGGCAACGGTGCAGAAGCCTGGATCAACAGCCGGGCATCCGATGAAACAACCTCTCTTGCCTCCAATATTCTGACTTCTCTGGAAAAGGTGGGAATCTCCCGGAACCGTGGTATCAAGCAGGGCAGTTACAACAGTAATGAAGAAGACTACTACATTACCGCAAATGCCGAAATGCCGGCCTGTATCTTAGAGCTGGGCTTTATCAACGACAGCGACGACAACAGAATGTACGATGCCAATCTGACAGACTACGCAAATGCGATCGCTGATGCTGTTATGGCGACTTATGAATGCTACAAGGATCAGGAAACCTGCACAAATACCATTCCGGATGCAAAGCCTGATCAGAACGGACTGCAGCTTACCAATGCTGTGATCGAAAATATAGAAGCATTAGACGGGGAATGTATCGGATACGGACAGGGCACAAATGCAGATGAAGAAAACCGCCCTGTTACAAGCGTGCAATACGAAGAACAATATAAAAATTATCATGCACATTTCGTCAATATGGACGCACCTCTGACAGAGGATGGTGCCAAAAAAATCTACCTGACAATTGATGAGGGCTATGAATACGGTACAACAGCTTCTATGTTGGATACGTTGCAGGAAAAAGGTGTCAAAGCGACCTTCTTTGTAACGCTTCCTTATGCCCAGAGTGAGCCCGACCTGATCCGCCGGATGATCTCCGAGGGGCATGTGATCGGAAACCATTCCACCACACATCCTTCCGCAGGTCTGCCGTCCCAGGATATTGAAACACAAAAAAACGAAATCCTGCAGACAGATGCCTATGTACGTGAGCAATATGATTATTCCATGTATCTGTTCCGATTCCCTGCAGGGAAATTCAGCGAACAGTCTCTGGCAATTGTCAACAATTGTAATTATGAAAGTATTTTCTGGAGTTTTGCTTATCTGGATTATGATGTGGACAATCAGCCCGATCAGGCAGAAAGTCTTCAAAAATGATAAGCAGACTGCATCCGGGCGCGATCTATCTGCTGCACGGTCAGTCTGCTACAAACGCTGCAGTACTTGGTGATTTCATTGATCAGGCAAGAGAACTTGGATATGAGTTCTGCCTGATCGAACCGGATGTACAATAGTACTTTAAAATATATCTCGTACAATCAAACATTATACAAAGGTTACCTTAATTTCAGTTCCTTTGCCTTCTTTACTTTTAATATCCAGTTTTGCATGATGCTCTGCTACAACATGTTTTACGATCGCAAGTCCCAGACCGGTTCCGCCGGTCTGTTTGGATCGGCTCTTATCTACACGATAGAAACGTTCAAACACACGCTCCTGATTTTCCTTACTGATTCCGATTCCTGTATCACGCACCGCCAAAAAGACATTATCGTCTACCTCTCCGACCGTCACACAGACAAGCCCATTTTCCACATTATAGCGGATCGCATTATCGCAAAGATTATAGATCAGATCTTCCAGCATCTGCTTGTTGCCATATACATAACATTTTCTGCCCTCTAACTGCAAAGAAACCCGGTGCTGCTGTGCACTCATGGCAAGCATATCGACCGTTACCTGTGCAACCTCATAAAGATCTACCTTTTCAAAAGTCGTTTCCGGTGTACTGTCAAGCTGCGACAGTCGGATGATATCATTGATCAATGTAAGCAGCCTGTTAGCACTTTTGTGGATCTCCTTGGCAAAACGAACCGTATCATCTCCGGAAGCCATTCCGTTCTCGATCAGCTCTGCATAACCTGAAATAGAAGTCAGCGGTGTTTTTTAGCTCGTGCGATACATTTGCGGTAAATTCCTGCCTCATGTTAGCATTTTTCATAATATCCTGATGCTGTGCATGGATTGTTTTTTACAAACGGTTCAAGCTCCTCATACACCGGAATAGTATCCATATGATCCATATCCTGCGCCATCTGTTCGATCGGTTCAACAAGTTTTCTTGTTAACAGCCGGGAAATTGGTGCACAGATGACCAACAGGAATACACAAACAACCACCAAAAGCGGAAGCGACCGCAGCAGGATCTGCCAGACATTTCCGCCTCCTTGGAAACACGTAACACGCTGCCATCTGTCAGTCTGATCGCATAATAATAAGTATTGTGCGAAAATGTGCTGGAGATGCGGACTGTCTGTCCTTCTCCGGTTTTCATTGCCTGCGCGATCTCCGGTCTGTTTTTGTGATTCTCCATCTTCCGGTAATCTGTCATATTATCATAAATCACACTGCCATCTGCATTTACAAGTGTAATTCTGATTTTATCGGATTTCAGCGTGGAAGCATCTCTTTCTTCCAGCTGTGTTGTATCTCGATTTCCTAAAATATCGGCATAACTCTTCAGATCATCGATGACCTGTTCCTGCAAGAGGTGATATCCGATCACAAGAAGTGCACAAACTGTCAGAAGCAGTGTCAGTGCGACCATCTGCATCATTTTGGCATTGATCTTCTTTTTCATTACTCTTCTCCCGTCAGAATATAACCGACATTTCGTACTGTCTTTATATAAGCTCCCGCATCACCCAGCTTCTTACGAAGAGTTTTGATATGCATATCCAGCGTTCTGGATTCTCCTTCAAAATCTGTTCCCCAGACTTTTTCCAAAATGGTATCTCTGCCGACCACGATCCCTGCATTGGTCAAAAGGAGCTTTAACAATTCATATTCTTTAAATGTCAGCTCACATGGTTTCTCACTTACACTGACAAAGTGCTTGTCCTCTTCCATCTTAATATTTTGAAAGGTAAGTACAGGCGATGAATGGGTTCGCCCGCTGCGGCGGAGAAGTGCTTTCACGCGGGAGATCAGCTCCATGACACCAAACGGTTTTTGTCATATAATCATCCGCTCCGATATCCAGACCTTTTACTTTATCAATCTCTGTCGTTTTTAGCTGTGACCCGAGGATAATAGGCTGCATATTAGTCTTTTTATCCAGCTTCAGCTCTTTCACGATCTGCAGACCGTCTTTATCGGGCAGCATGATATCCAGAAGAAACAGATCCGGAATCTGTTCTTTCAACCCTTCATAAAAGTCCTTTGCGCAATAAAATTCCTTTGTCTCATATCCGGCATTTTTCAGTGCATAGCTTTCGATCTCAGATATATTCCTGTCATCCTCTACAATATATATGAGCGCCATAGAAACCGCCTTCCTTTCGCTTATGGTAACATATATTTCTCTTTCAGCTTCTTAAAGCTCATTTCAAATTCTTCTTTATTCTCGATGTCCAGCTTATATTCATGAATATCAAACGCATCATCATTGACCTCCATTAGACAGGCTGCAATATTGGAGCAATGATCTGCCACACGTTCATAGTTTGTGAGCACATCGGATAAGATAAATCCCATCTCAATCGTACATTTTCCTTTACGCAGGCGCTTGATATGACGTCTTTTCAGCTCTGCCTGCAGATAATCGATTTCTTCCTCAAGCGGTTCTACCTGTGCTGCTCTTGTCAGATCCTCCGTCTTAAATACATCAAAGGACAGATCTACGACCTCCTTTAAAGCATTTGAAAAGATTTCCAGCTCAACCAGCGCTTTATTAGAGAAATGCTGATCCTTCTTTGTCATTTCTTCCGCCGCTTCTTTGATGTTGATCGCATGATCACTGATCCGCTCAAAATCGCCGATGCTGTGAAGCAGGATAGAGAGTGAATGGGAATCTTTTTCTGTCAGGTTTTTAGATGACAGTTTCACCAGATAACTTCCCAGCTCATCCTCATATTTATCTACCTTATCTTCCAGATCAAGTACTCGCTGCGCCTTCTCTTCATCATAATGCGCGAGCAGCGACATTGCATCATATATCGCTTTCTTGGAAAGCTCTGACATTTCAATCGTTGCAGTACGACACTGCTCCATGGCTACAGCCGGAGTTTCCAGGAAACGGCTGTCAAGCACGAGCACACGATCCTCTTCCTGCTGTTCCGCATCTTCCGGAATTGTCAGAACTGCCAGCTTTTCAAGCACTTTTTGCAAACGGGAGCAGTACCATTGTAGCAGCAACATTAAACGCACTGTGGACCACCGCAATTCCTGCAGCATTGGCACTGTCTGCCAGAAATGCAAAATCCACAAATTCATTAACGGAATAAAAGATCACCATAAAAAGAATCGTTCCGATCAGGTTAAAATACAGATGCACGATTGCCGCACGCTTTGCATTTTTCTTTGCACCGATCGCAGAAAGAATTGCGGTGATACAGGTTCCGATATTCTGTCCCATGATGATCGGGATCGCTGTCGCATAGCTGACTGCACCGGTTTTTACAAAGTGCCTGCAAAATACCGACAGATGCAGATGAGCTCTGGATCACAGCTGTCAGGATCGTTCCTGCCAGAAGACCAAGACCGGATTGGAAAATTTTGTCAGCATTCCGGTAAATGCCGGTACATCAGCAAGTGGTTTCACTGCTTCCGACATGGCATCCATACCATACATCAGCACTGCAAAGCCGATCAGGATCGTTCCGATATTATGTTTTTCTCTTTCTTGGAAAAAAGCAGCATACAGACACCAACCAGTGCCAGAACCGGCGAAAACGAGGTTGGTTTTAACAGCTGTATAAAGAAATTACTGCTCTCGATACCACTCAGACTTAAGATCCACGAGGTTACGGTTGTACCGATATTGGCACCCATGATAATGCCAACTGCACTGGGATAATTTCATAATACCGGGTTTACAAAACCGACAACCATGACGGTCGTGGCAGAAGAACTCTGGATCAGTGCTGTCACGCCGCGCCAAGTGCAACGGCTTTGATCGGGTTATTGGTCATGCGTTCCAGGATTTTTCAGTCTGCCTCCGGATACGCTCGATAATCCCTCTCCCAGCAGGTGCATTCCGTATAAAAACAGGGCAAGTCCACCTACCATTGATAATATTCCGAAAAAG
>VOFC01006733.1_pt1 | contig 35137 bp, 64 predicted proteins | sample 5384161 | NCBI WGS metagenome assembly VOFC01 (sample SAMN12384722, study PRJNA508395) | human gut metagenome | isolation source: healthy gut B | host: Homo sapiens | reverse complement strand
CTCAGTTGACTTGTTCCATCTTCGGGTGCTTGTTCAATCCAGTCCAGCAGTTCTGGAGCATTCCTCCAGCCATTTTTGCCATTTCGAACAGCTTGTCTTGGTGCGTATGCACTGCCTGTGTGCAGAGCTTCTGATCGGTGCAGACAAATGTACCGAAAGGCGGCATCCACATCGAAGTCCGCCTGCAGATAAAAGTTGAGCTTTCCATCCGATTCGATAATCTCCTCACCGAAAGAAAAGTTCCGTGCAGAGAGATGTCCGGCCGAGGTGATCTCTTTGCCATTCAGATGATCAACAGTTTGTGCCACTTATCATCGCCCGATGCGAACTGCGACCGTGTGGCGTGATAGACCGCCACCGATACATCACGCATTGCCCAGGTCTGCCAGGCATCCATAATGTGAACAGCGGAGAACTCCCGCTTGTCAAAATTCAAATCAAACACACCGCGTACCTTTCCGGTGTTCTCCATGCGAAGGGCTGTCAGGGCATCAAACTCTTTTTTTGCTGTGATGGGCTGTCCGCCGAAAAACATTCCGATGAATTTGTCCGGCGCCACGCCGCTGTCCTTCGTAACATAACCGCGCAGCTTTTTCCCGACCGTCAACAGCTCCTCACCGGGCGAGGTTTTGAAGTACCATTCCTGCCCATGTTCCGTCACATGGTAGGCGGCATAAGTTCGGGCTGCTTCTTCCTCCGCACGCTGTGCGGCTGCTTCCGATTGAATCGCACGGCTGATGCGCTCATACTCACGCTGCGGAAGCTGATTACAAAGCTCGTCCAGCACAGTTTCCAAATGCTCCTGCAAAGTTTCATCATTGAGATGTTTCTCAATGGCCCTTTTCCATCGCTGGTCGATCCACAGAACGATTTCTTCCTGCTGTGACATATCAGTTGCCCTCCTTCACCGTGACTGCCGTGGGCTTCGGCTCACTACTCGGCGTTTTCGGGACAGCGGATTTGGCGGTGCGCTTGGGCTTGGACGCAGGGACAGCCTTGCTGTCCAGATACTCCCCGCACAGCTTCCGGCACCGTCTGCTCATAGAGCTGCTTGAGCGCATCGTTCATGCGGGCCTGCACGGAGGAGTGTTCCTTGCGGAGAGAAAACTCCAGTGCATCCAGCTTGTCATCGTCAAAGGTGATGGTGATGTTTACTTTCTTCATAATAACTCCTTTTCTCAAATCGTTTTTGTACATATTTTGAGCTTTCTAATTATGTTGAAGGGCCTTGTAACACCTCGCATTGCGTGGTATTATAGCGACATATAAATGGGGCATAGCCCAGGAGGTTGAACGATGAGCAGAACGTATTTACTGACACTTTCTATTTCGCAGCATCCAAACCCAGAGCCGATGCCACAGAACATATGCCCTTTAATGATTACGATGGATTTGCGGCTGTTTCTGGTCTCAGCACACACCCCCGAGGGAACAACTGCAGGATCTCAGCTTGCCGCTATCGGTTGGAATAGTTACGAGAATTGAACCGCCGTGTACTTGTTCGGATTGAACTGCCGGATGAGGTTTTAATTGGTCCTTATCAAATCGCCAATGTAACACGGCATGGACTTCACGCCTCGGAAAAAATCGGATGTGCTGCACGCGATGGCATGGGGAAGCTCTGTCTACGCATACATCGGCAAACCTTCCAGTACTCGAGGATGCGCAGCTCTCATTGGAGGAACACGGTGAGCGGTCGAATCCTATGGCATAATAAGATGGTGTGTTGCCATGAGAATCCATCACATAACCGACCAACAATTTCACGTGCTTTTTCAGATGCGCTGGAAAAGCATAGATCGTGATGCCTTTATATCCCAGGAATGGGCAACGTCCAGCCTGTGGGGAGATTCGAAGGTCACAAGCTATCCGCTAAACGCTTGAATACAATCGGAGTCGTATGGGATGCTGCGCACACCACTATTCGTGATATCCGCAATGTCACCGGTTTATCACAAGCCGGATTTGGAATTCGTTTTTTCCCTGCCGTACAATTGAGGATTGGGAAGCTGGACGTCGATCCCACCCTGGTTATATACGTCTCTTGCTTATGCAGGCTGTTGGCTTACTAACGATAAGATGAGGAGAGTACCCATTCGGGCGCTCTCCTCATTTTATTCCTCATTGTTGACATAGCCGTCCGTCTGAAATGCGTGTAGGTTTTCCTTCGTCAGATGCGTTGACTTTTGAACAAGTGCTTTTTCATTAAGCCATAAACTTGTTCTCTTAGTCATAATTTATATACGGGATCTTCAGCCAGTGCGTCCAATTTCGGCCAGCCAATTCTGTTTTGACAACACCATATTTTTGTTCCCATGGCCTCAATGACCTGACCGCCGCCAATGTAAACGCCGATGTGTCCGTCATGCCAAACGGCAAGGCCGGGAATGTCCGGCATGGTATCGATGGTGCCGGACTCCGTGGCGCTGTAGTACACTGGTTGGCACCGATATCCGGCAATCCCGTGAGTTCCATAGTCAATGGTCATCGTTTCCGAGGGGACAACCAGCCATAGCCATGATGGAGTCCCCACACGGTCGGTGGTTTCCATGGCCACGGACATAGCTGCCCACCGGACTCCAGGCGAAACGTTCGTATGGCCATAGTTCCCCAGGTAGCTTTAACCGAGATTCCCATGCGTGCATGGCGTTCTTCTTGCTGTTCGGATCGGTAAGGCGAAAGATGTCCAAAGCTCTATGCTGCTCCCATCCCCTCTGAGATACTCGCCGCTGTAGCTCCCGGCGCTCACCACCGATCTTAGAATAGATAATGGTTTGATATTGCTCTTGTCATCTTCCTGTGATCTCTCTGCCCAGATGGAGCTTCCAGATTGGCGTAGGCCTGGGACAGGAGACCAAGCACCACCGGTGAATTCTTCCTCTGTGCTGGTGACCGTCCGTCCTCGTTCTCGACTTCCACGGTTCGCGTTCGGGTTTCGGTGGTGTAGAAGCACCCCACGAAGCTGTTCGCCGCCCGTCGCACGATGGAGCGTCCGCCCCCAAAGCAGAGGGGCATAAAAAACAGCCTTGGCTGATCGGGTCAAAGGCTGTTGCCGTGTCCATCTGTTGGCAGAGGACACCGCCGAGTCAGAAGAGAAAGCCGAGCGCATCTCCTCGATGTGATATCGAAATCCGCCGGAACCTCTGCGGAGGAATTCCGCTCCGTAGAAGCACGCCTCACCGAGTAATTGTTATGCTCCGCCCGCCGGGAGCCAATGGCGCAGAGAGGGCGATCAAAAGAATGACCGGTGAAAAGACTGCCACAGAATCCAGCCCACACCTTTTCGGGTCTTTTCATTGGTGAGGAGCATAGCGGCAGCTTTCGCCACTGCGGCAGCGGAAACAGCCATCAGCGACCACCTGCCGTTCCGAAGAGTTTCTCCTTGTAGGCCGGGGCGTGAACCTCCAGCAGATATCGCTCATTGCCGCACTTGTAGAGGCAGACGCCGCGCTGGGGGAACTTGATGAGAGTTGTATTCCGCCTCGTCCAGCTGCAGCATATCCATGTAGGACCGCTTGTCAATGGAGCCGGCATTGAATAGAAACTGATGAGGCGGAATGCTGAACAGGGGTTTGGTCATCTCACGGACGCCTTCCTGATCAAAGTCTTCCAGATTCTGACTGGCCAACAGCATCGCCGATTCTTTCTTTCGCACACGCTTCAGACAGTTTCGGATGTACTCGATAGCGGTGGGGTTGGACAGCCAGATATACAGCTCGTCCAGGGCCGCCACGGTATTGCCCACGGTCAGAAGCTTATCGGACATGAAGGACAGCACATTGAAGAGCATGGCGTTGCGGACATTCTTGGCGGCACTGAGCATCCTTTTCACGCCGAACACCAAAAGCGGCTGGAGGTGATGTTGGTGTGTCCGTTGAAGAACTGGGCGTCGGCCCCTTGCACATGGAGTGCAGGCCAAGCAGCACCTCCTGCAGGAGTTTTTCGTGTATAGAGCTGGTGCTGACCGGCATCGTAGTTCTTGAATTCCTGCTCAATGAGATCGTAGAGATCGGAGAGAACGGATAGTCCTCCGGGCACATCCGGTTGAAGTTGGTGCGCTCGGTGATGCCGAAACTTGCGATACAGCTTGGACAGCATGATCTCGATGGTGTCGATATGCGCGTCGCTGAAATCCTTAGCAGGCCCGGAAGAAGTCCTTCAGGAAAGAGATGTGCCGCGCCAGCAGGGTGCTTTTTGCGAAAGGCCTCCGGCGCGTCGGTGGCGTTGGGGTCTCCGCCGTCATCCCAGCACTTGGGTTCCAGGCATTGATGATATACTGCCCGGCCATCAGGTCTGCGAAGCAGCCGCCCACCGCCTCGCACATCTCCTGCTGTTCATGTTCGGCGTCCAGACTGATGACGGACTTTGCCGGACTCCAGCAGATTCAGGATCAGCAGCTTCATGAGGTAGGATTTACCCTGACCGGAGTTGCCCAGGATCAGGATGTTGGCGGAGGTTTTGTCCTCATCTCTTTGGTCAAAATCAACCAGAATGTTGCTGCCATATTTGTCTTTTGCCAATGTAAAAGCCTTTGGGGTCCAGCTTGCCGGATAGTTGAAGGGATAGAGATTTGCCACGCTGGAGGCGGGCAGCACCGTTCAAACTGGACGCCGAAGGCATTTGTGGCCGCAGGGATTGACACAGCGGAAGCCCTGCTGCTGACGGAGCAGGAGCTTGTCAACATTCAATTTACAGCGCACCAGCTCCGTCAGAACATCGGTCTGGAGCAGCTTGAGGGCTGTTGTAGTCCGAGGCAGTCAGCTCAATATAGACCGCACAGTGGAGCAGCGGCTCACGGTTGCGGTGCATGGCGGCCACCAGGGGTCGCCACATCCTGCAGGTTGCTCTCGGCGGTGACCGTCTGCTGCAGGTCATTGGTGTTGGAACTGTTCATGCGGTTTTTGTTGGCCGCATTTTGAATGATGCGCTTTTCCTCTGCCGGGGTGACCTGCCGGGTGTAGATCCGCAGGGTGACGCCGTGCTTTTCGCCCAGATGCCGCAGGATGGCCTGCTCATCCGTGCTGGTGGGGTATTCCCGAGGGCCCAGACGCAGCGGTAGGTGTTGCCGCAGATGAAGTGGTCCGGCATGAAGCTGACCACTGAGGGGCGATCATGTCCAAAAGGATTTGATGGACGCCTCCTCACGGCCCTGAACCGGTTTTTTCGCTTTCTTTGCCAAAATGGATGCCTCCTTTCTCCGTGGAGGCATCCCGGCCATTGGAACACCTCCCGGCCTTTGATTTACCCTCGCCCACGATGACCCAGCGGTCACCGTCGTAGTCCTCGTACTGCTCAGTGGTCACATTCTTGCTCGAAGTAGACGCCCAGCATCCGTTTGAGATCCTGCTCGGCGGCCCGGCGGGTGGTGAACCGTTGTCATTGATGCTCTGCTCGATGCGGCTGAGAGACGGAAACACATCCGTATCCTTTTCGCTTCGCAGCCGGATGATGATATAAAACTCCCGGCTGGATGCCATCAGCACCTGGATGCGATCCAAATGCTTGCTGTCCTGCTCCAGAAGCCGCCGGATGGCAGGAAGTTCCTCGCTGCCCTGCGCTCCTGATAGAAGGTTTTTGTTTTGTTCAAAGGACTCCTTGGAGTTGAGGGCCAGCATCTCAATCTCGGCCTGCCCCTTGACCACATTCAGCAGAGCGTAGATTCTGGCGCTGATGCTGGAGTCCGGCAGGACGCTGATGTTGGTGGGCTTGATGATAAAAAGACCAGATCGCCCATGCGGGTGGCGATGCAATAGTCCTTGATGCCGTCGATCCCCATGAGCTGCCGGGTGGATTGCGCGGCATTCTCTTTTTTCTTTCTGTTCATAGCTGAATCCCTCCTTTGGGAAAGCAAGGCGGGAAGAAGCCGGTGCAGCGCATGGTGACACGGCAGGTCACCTGCCTGGGATTCTGGCTGAACCAGTATTTTGCCCTGGCGTTCTTGGCGCTGCAGCAGTGGGACTTCTCGCACAGAAGTCCACCCACATAGCTTTTTCAGCAGAGCCCGCAAGCTGCGAAAACCATAGTAATATTTTCCGTCCTGGCTGCGGCAGCTCCACTTATTCTTGGCATCCTGCCAGAAGTAAGGCGTTGCGCACTCCCACCGCTTGCGCTTCCGGCTCCACCGGAGCGTCAGGGAGGCGGACAGATCTCGCTCCTCGATTTCCGGCAGGCCGAAAGGAGGCCTCGTTGTCAAAGAGCATGTGTCGGCGTGGAACATATCACATTCTCCATTCATAAAATTGCTGTCTGGTGATCAGAAGGCCACCGCATACCGGATAAAATCCAGAATGCTGGTGCCGTCAAAACGGATGCTGAGGAAGGCATAGACTGCCGTCAGCACCAGCGGAATAAAAATTCCGGTCTGTGTCAGCGCCAGGATAGAGACCAAAAGCCCTACGCCAATGACGCCCACATCCCTGAGTTCCCAAAGCCACAGCATGGCCTTGGCAGTCAGATTGTCGGGGTAGATATACAGGGTGGTTCACCTCCAAAAACAAAGCCGCCGGGGATATGCTCCCCAGCGGCCGGTGCGGCATTTTTTATGCTTCGGTCATCTCGGCGGGCTGATTCTGCGCCTCGTACTCAGCCAGCGCCTGCTCGATAAGACCGATGACGAATTCTTTCTGCGTGATTTTTCTGCCGCGCTTTTTTTCTGCGGCAATGAAGTTCTTCAGCCGCTGATCCAGCTCCTCGGTGATCTTGAATGCGAGAGTCTTGGTTTCTGCCATAGTGATTCCTCCTCCTTCGAAGTGTTCTTTGAGTATCAGCTCCACATACTCGCCCAGAGTCTTGAGGCCAAGCTGTTCCTTTTCTGCCACAGCCTCTGGCGTGCAGTTCTTCCGGGATCATTCCGCAGAGATTCTTCTTTTCGCTTCCATGGGTTACTCCTTTCTCTGATTTTGTAAGCAAAGCATACTGCACCCAAGGGCAAATAGCTATTCACAGAACCCAACAAAGAAGCAAGCTGTAAACGAAGCAGAAGCAACAAGCCAAGTTCAGCCGGCGAGAAGCACCAGAGCAATGCCGAAAAGGACATAGTCCACGCATGGAATGGCCACGCTGTTGCCCAGCGCCTTGTACCGGGAAGAGTCCGATGCGTTGGGAATGTCTGTCCAATTATCCGGAAAACCTTGGAGCCGCTTTCACATTCCAGTGGCGTCAGCCTGCGGATCAGTCTTGGTCGGCCTGTCCCTTTGCAGCACCAAGATCTGTAGCGTCCTTTGTGCTGACGGGCGCTTTGGGTGCTTGACCACCTCTCCATCCTTGAAAATGTCCACTCGCTGCCTGCTGAATACCGCATGGTGGTCGGTTGCGGTCAAGGTATAGGCGATGTCCTGCTTGATATCCGATCCCGTTGCCACCGTTTTGAGGTTGCCGGTCAATAGCATTGCCGGTGATGCAGAATACCTGTTCCTGCTCCACCAACGGCACATTGTTGCCGCCGGTACCATACCGCGCGGACATGGTGGAGGCACCACTTTATGGGGGCCGGTGTTGAGCGGGAATCAATGCCGTGGTTTTCTCGTAGACCAAGGGCTGATGCCCGTGTTCCTGAGCCCGAAGTGTCCCTGTGATGTCCACTGCACTCCATCACGCTGCCGCCTTGGTCGTTCAGGCATAAGATGGATGGCATACAGTTTCCGGGCGCTGCCCTTTCAAGGTGGGGGCAAGTTCTCGCCATAGCCGATGCTTCCGGCGGAGGCTCCTGCCCCGGCAGAGAAACCGGCAGTCAGGACACAGGGTAGCCCTGACCGGCCTGACCGCCGCCTGCACTCAGGGATGTGTGGCGTTCCGGCGTCAGGAAACAATCGCCGTTGCCCTTGGTCACGACGCCCTCTGCGATGAAAGTCTGCTGTTTCATTCCCGGCTGGGCGCCCAATGCTCCGGCCACATCGTGCAGATCTCTGACCTCATCCCTGGTTTGCGGCAAAGGCAATCGGCTGGATCAAGGCCGTTGCGGCCTGTGGACATCCCGCAGTTCACGCCAAGGGTGGCCGCGACCGAGCCGGTCAGGTCACCGTTATAGCCATCGAATCCCCACATCAATCTTGTCCGGCTGTGTGACAAAGTCTGCATCTGCATATTGTTAAAGTTTGCCATTAGGGCGCCGGACGCCCGTGCAGGTTGATGCTGATCCCTGGTGAACCGTATCGGCTGGTGGCGTCGCCGTCCGGTGGAGCTCCAGATTGATTTCCAGCGCCCGTTTGAGCTTCTTGGGGAACTCTTTTCCCGCTCAAGGGCCCGGCGCAGGATACCCAGGCAGGCTTTCCTGGTCAAATAGTATTTGTCTGGCGGATCGTCCTGCAAAATCTGCGACAAGGAAGATTCTTTTTTCTTCTCTGGGGACACCCCAGTATTGAGCGTCAAGGCATCGCCACGCCAGGGAGAAATCAGTTCCCAATACGATTCGCCCAGCAGATTCCCAGCGCCCGGTGTCAGGTCGAGGGACTGAAACACCACCGACTTTAATTCGGCGGTCTCCTCGAGGACACACCGGAATCTTCTCCTTTTGGTGTTCCACTGAGAAGGCTCCGGGAACGTTCTCCCACACCATGAATCGAGGTCGTATATCGATAGCTGCTCGGCCTCGTTGTCTATCCTTCTGCATTTCTCATCTCCTTTACAATCTGACCTGTTCCATGAACAAGCCCGGAGCGCGCGCCGAGAGACCGGCGCGGTTCCGGCCACAGACAAGTCCTGACAGGGAGAGCCGCCGCAGATGATGTCCACCGGCGGCAGCTCCGCACCGTCAAGCTTTGTAATGTCGCCCACATGAACCATATCGGGAAATCGAAGCCGGGTCACCTCAATCGGGAAAGGCTTCGATCTCACTGGCCCACACAGGAACGATGCAATGGCGGCCAGGAACGATGCCGTTGTCGGCGCAACCGCAGCGTTCAGGGGAAAACCGCCAATCCCACAAACAAGCTGCCCATTGTCATGAGTCTTCATTTGGCTACCGCCTGAACAACGGTCCTTGTGGTATTGACCGCAGCCTGGGCGGTATAGACTGCAGACATGATATTGGCTCTTGTGGTGGTATCCAGGCCAAAGGCGCCGGCAATACGGGGGATCTCGCCGGCGGACAGCATCAGGCCGAGGCCAAGAAGCGCATGATCCTTGAATACCATGAGGCCGGCGATGAGAATGGTGGATTGCAGGAAAGCGGTCAGGCACAAGCCGATGATCTGCTTGCACCATTGGATGAAACCATCCGTATAACCGCGTGGGACGCTGAACATATAGAGACTGCCTACCGCAATTTGAATCAGAAGAATACCGCCGCGCTTCAGGTTTGCAAAGAATACCTTGATCACCGCATAGGCCATCAGAATGATGCAGAATAAAAAGCATGATTGGGCTGGTGATGGAAGCGAACCCAAAGTATGAGCCGGATGTCATTCCAGTCAGGGAATCAACTCCGCTGAGTGTATCCACAATCTCGGTTGCCACCTCGCCAATGGAGGTCCCATACCCTGTGATCCCCGCGGTGAGGCTTTGCCTGCAATGTAACGGAAAGCTCATAGAGCCGAACCGGCACCACGGTAAACAGGCTTACCGCCATAAAGCCCTTTGATGGCACACAGAGCGGTTTCTTTGAGATTCCCTCTGCCGGAGGAATACTCGATGCCGCATCAAAACAGGCCACCACAAGACCGGTCACATAGAGCGCCCAGGCCAGATAAGAGAAAAACAGTACAATGCTCTGCACCCAGCTGAGTTCGAACAGCTCGACGCCCATGTTGCCCATCTCGGCGAAAAAGTTTCCGAGAAAGCCCATGACCTGACCGTAGATCCAATCCACGATCTGACCGAGGATGGTGTCGGCAACAAAATCCCAAATAAACAATGGTTCGTTCACCTCTTTTCGGTGTGAGGCCGCACCAACTGCTTGGGATAAAAGGCCAGGGCCGTACAGCTGGTACGGCCCCTGGGTCAGTTCTTACATGGTCTGCTGCCACTGGGGGTCAGCCGGTTTGGGCTCTGCTCCTGAAACACCTCCAGATAATCCGAAACCGCATCCGTGAGCTGCTGGTAGTCCTGACTGTTGGGATGGTAGACATACCAATCCGCTTTCCCGTAGTCATCCCAGATGTAGGGGGTGATCCCGTTGCGGAAGTTCGGGTTGTCGGTCTGCTTTTTCCCGAGAATGTCGGAAAGGTTCAGGAGCAACATCCACCTGGCCTTCGTTCCGGTTCAGAATGGAGATGCGAAGGGCATGGTATTGATTTGCGACGATTCCCGTAACGAACTGGATCTTTGCCCGGTTCAGCTCATTCGAGACGCACATAGCAGGCCCGGCCTACATAAGTGGCATCAGGGTACTTCGGGGAAAGGATCCTGTGAAGTTCTTGCTCAAAAAGTTCATATGCCTCCTCAGATTCCAACAATGCTCCAGAGAGATACATGGGAGCCGTCAGAGTAAACACCAGGCAGGCAAAGAGGATGGCCGGGAGCCGCCCACTCAAACTGACCGGACTTCGCGATACTCGAAATAAGCGGTACCCAGCTTGGCAAAGAAGAACACCGCGAGGATCAGGTCGATGGCGGGAAACACCACGTTATTGACCACGGTCTTGATTTGAGCGGATGCAGTGGTCCAGGTACTCTCCACGGCGCCGGCCACATCCCCGGTACCGGCGGCGAAAGCTGTGGTCGCCATCAGGCAGGTCATTGCCAGACCACAACCAGCATCACGATCAGGCGCTTATAGTTGAATTTACGCATAAATTCAACCTCCGTTGTATGTTGTTAATTTGTGGGGGCGATGTGCCAGTCTTCCCAGAGATCTCCCGAGATCTGAACGGAATCTGTGAGGTTCATGGACAGCATTCCTGCCGGTGTCCAGCAGTCCAGGAGCCAGGTGTATGGCGTATAGCTTCCATCCGGATACCATATCGGTGTGAAAATGGGTCGGCCGGTTATAGGTGCTGTAGGGGTTATTCTTGAAGGCGAAGGCGGAGCGTTTGCCGCTGACGCTTCGATTCAGAAGCCGCCAGAACCCTTCGTAGTTGAACTCCGGGAAATAGGTCACGGCATTTTGCGCCGCAGTAACTGCGGCGCTCTGGCAATGGTGCTTTGACGCTGGCTGTAACGCTCTGCTGGATGCCGTATCCGCTCTTGAGCGTAGAGGAAGATGCCGTGGGCGACAGGCTGTCAGGCGTGATGACCATGGTTGCCGTCAGGCTGGCTGTGTAGGCGTTATAATCAAATTCCCACCAGCCTGATCCTCCCACCAGCCGTTGTCCACCCAGTGGTACCAACGGTCCGTGTGGGATTTGCCCTCGCTGTCCGTCCACCGATCCGTGTGCCAGCACTTTTGCCAGTTCTCTACCCACTCCCAATTCTCCTGCCACCACGGGGACCAGATGCCCCAGGAGGCGGAGGTCACTTCTTCTTTCTCTCTGGGATGCTCACGAGGGAAGGTATCGTTTCGGTCATCGGCCACGGGATTGGGCGGGTCGTTGCCGTCCAAATCCACAATGTTGGCGGTGATGGTGCTTTGCGCCGTGCCTCCGCCCAGCACCCTGACCTGAATGGTGCAAACACAGGGTTCATCGGGGTATGCCACTTTCACCCAGACCAGCTGGCTGTCGCCGTCCGGATAGTAGACATTGCTGACGGTATAGGTGCTGCCTTCGATCACAAACTGCACGGTGACCGGGTTGTCCGGGTCTGACTGTCCGCCGGACACCTCCACCGAGGTGATAACATCGGTGTCCACCCGGTATTCGTAGTCAAACTCATCCACCTCCGGTTCCTCCACCTCATCGTTGAAGCGGACGATACCAATCCCCAGAGAGGAAATGATCTGCTCGTTGCTGACCTTGCTGGTAGTGCTGCCTGACCAGGCGGGATACCCAGGTCGGCCTCCTCCAGGAAGATAGCGAGCGGGGAGATTCTGATGGGTCAGCGATCCCATCCAATAGCGCAAGTTGCCGCTGACCACCTGGTCTTATCATAAAGGGCAGCTTCGGTTGCGGTCATTGCGCACTTGGCTGTCCGTCATAATTCAGGTATGCAATCGGCTCGATGACGATTTTATAATCACCGCATTGATCAATGTATCGAAGTCCATGCCGACATAACCTGCCATGGCCCGAATGACCTGTTCATCCGTGAAATAGCTTGGGATGGCATCAATGCTGGCCGGATGACCCCGAGGAAATGATTCTGGGTAAACTTTGGGAGGGATTTCGATAGGAATAACCGCCCACAACCGGCGATAGCGACGCGCCTCCGTTATATGACAGTTTGCAGACCTTCCCAAAGTGGATGATACCTGTAGAGGGCGTTTTGTTGGTGAGATCAACCGGCGTTGTCACGACAGCATGGCTTTCAGCGTTTATCAACAACTGAACTCTCACGCCGTCCATACCGGGATTCCAATAGCTCGAAGAATTCCGCTGCCCATGTTGCCGCCACCGCCATCGATATTTCCCTCGCCGGTGGCGGCAAACGCAGGCATGGTCGTTCCCAGAAGAAGAAGAGGAGGGATAAAAAAGAGTGCGAGAATTTTTCGCATGCAGGACTCCTTTTCGGATTTTTTTTCAAAAAAAAAGGGCGCAGCCGCTTCCGACTGCGCCATTATGGGGATGTGGGGAGCTTACCGCCACCCATAATCCCAATCTTATTCCCTTTTTCATACATATCATCCAGAGTGCCGCCCTGATTCTCACCGCTGTTTTCCACATAGCCGAAGCCGGGTACATAGACCTGACCGGAGCTGTTGGTACTTCCGCGGCAGGCTCCGTTTCAGTGGGAGTCACTGTGGGAGTTTCCTCATAGGTGGGCGGCGCTTCATTCTCGGTCTTGCGCTCCTCCTCCGGCACATCCGTTCCGTCGTGGTCATCCGGCAGCGTGGTGGTGCCGGAGGGTGATTCCGGTTTTCGGGGGATTCCGGCTTTACGGGATCTGCCTGGATGGTTTGCTCCAGACCGCTGGAGTCTGCGCCCTGGGCGGGATCAGTTTCGATGCGTCCGGCGTTTCCACCTGGACATCCAGATCAGTCTGGCCGTTATTGTCGATATCCACATTGGGATCACCGCTCTGGGTGGGATCATCGGAAACCACACCGGAAGAAATGTCGGCACTACCGCCGAACCGGACGGCGATCCCAACGGCCGCCGCAACGCAGAGCAGGCAGCAGACGGCGATGAGGACGATCCTCTTTGTCTTGTCTGTCATGGTGTATGCCTCCTTTGTACATTTTTCTTGTTAATGGGACAATACCACAGTTTTCTGTGGAAGTCTATTGAAAAGACCGGATGGCTCAGAAGAGAGGCACATATTTGGCCTCCGTGTGCAAAGTCATGCTGGCGGCGGGCAAAAGATTCCCCAGAAACCGGACGGGCACCTCCAGATGGATCTCCACCAGCGCGGTATAACCCTCGCTCTGGCCGGAACCAAGGCTGTTGTTTTCCAGAACCACGGACAGGTCGGAAATGGTGTATTCCACTTCGCCGCCCGAGATTTTCTGATACCCGCCCGCTGCATTTTCCAAGCCGAGCGTTTCAGAGAGCTGGCCATACACATCGCCGGTGTCAATGCTCTCATCCCAGCGGCCTGTACCGTCCGGATACCAGCCCGCGGCGTATCCCTCACGGACGGCGTGGTACACATCGTCATAGTTGTCATTGACGGTGGAGATGACCGCCTGCTGCGCGGCCTCCTTTACGCCTTGGGCAATGATCCACAGCCGGCTGAACTCGGCAATGGCGCAGAACAGCATCAGCAATACCAGTACAATGGCAAGGATCATGGGGTGCCCTCGCCGGAGCGGCGGCGAAAAATCGGTTTTCTCACTTCCAATACACCTCCGACTTTCCTGTGGCGGAAGCCGTCAGCGTGATCGGGAACGAGCCAAATCCTCCGAACAGGCCGATATCCGTTTCCAGCGTCAGGGTCACGGTGACCTCGTCATTGAGCTGGATGCGTCCGGTGGTGGACCACCGGATGTCGGGGGTCAAGCCCGGTGCTATCGGTAAGCGCCGCCGCCCGGCGGGTGGTCTCCGTGCCAACCCGGCCGGCGATTTCTCCGCCTCGCGCACCAGCTCCACCGCATAGGTGTCCAGCTGCTGTTTGGTGATGTAGACCGGAAGCACACGAACCACCAGCGCCAGCACCAGCATGGCGCACACCACCAGAACGCATACATCGATATAGCCTTCGCCGGAGCGCCGTTTCAGTATTTTTTCATGGCGACCTCCTTTAGAACAGGCTTTCCCAGAGAATTGACGATCTGGTACACGATGATGACGATGTAGGTCATCATAAAGCACAGGAGCATGATAAAGCTGAATACCCGGATCTTGGGCGGGATCTTGGCGGCCTTGGCCTTTGAGCCGCTGCAGCTCCTGTGCTTTCAGATCATGGGAGAGCATCTGGAAGTACATTCGCCCGTCGTCGTCCCCCGGAGGATGCCGATGAGGCCGCGGACGATGTCTGAAATGATGGCTGAGCCCATTCTGGCCTCAAAGCGGATGAGCGCCGCCTCGTAAGAGGAGGACCGCATATCCGCAGTCAGAACATCCAGCTCCCGACCGAAGTCAGATCCGGCGTGTTTCTTGTAGTTCTCCAGAATCCGCAGCACATCCCGGCTGGCTGCCAGCTCCTGATGGATGGTGGCGACGAACCGGGGAAGTTCGCCCTCGATCAGCTCCATTCTGGCCTTGACCAGCTCATCCGCCCGGCGCCTCTCCTTGAACCAGGTCAGCACGGCCAGCACCACGATGAGGGGGCTCAGGATGGGCAGGATCAGCAGGCACGGGATGATGCCGAGCAGAATCAGACAGGGCTTCAGGATCGAATAAGCCGTGTAGACCTGGGGCGTCATATCCAGTCCCGCCGCAGTGAGCTTGCTCTCCAGCCGGCGGTATTTGTATTCGTCCATTCGGATCAGCGGCGCCAGCTTCAGCGCCCAGCCGAGGATCAGCGCCTCCAGAGCTTTGACCAGGCTCCGCTCCCGCCGTCCGGCGGAAATGAGCGCCCGTTCCGTGGCCAGTCTGGGGAATCTTCAGAAGGTCGGCGAGGACGAAATACAGTCCGGCGGCCAGCGCGGTCCCGAACAGAAATAAAAAGTACGTCCATTTCCTCACCTCCGATACTCAATAGGCTGGGTCAGCTTCACCACGAAGGCAAAGGACACGAATACGGCTGCGATGCAGACGGCGATGACCATTTGGCCGGGGATGGTGTCTACCAGAGTGTGATACCAGTCCGTGTTGATAAACCGCACCAGCGGGATATTGATCAGCACCAGGATCGCCATGGTGACGAATTCCTTGCGGGGGCCGAAGACCAGATTTTCCAGTTCTCCGTTGACTACCCGCATATCCGACAGCTTGCTGACGATGGGAGTCAGGGTGCTTTTCAGGCTGCGGTCTGTCTGACACGCCATCACCGCTTCGCACCACTCCTGCCATACCTCATTGTCGATGGCATATTTCAGGTCATGAAGTGCGGCGTCCATGTCCGGGTCAATGTGCTTAATGCGGGTCAGGAACCGCTGGAACACCTCCTGCACGGGGTGGTGCAGGTATCGGACATTTTCCTCCACCTCCTGCTGGAAGTTTTCCGTGCGCAGATAGGCGGTGGTGATGACTGACAGCGCCGTTTCCAGCTCGGCGGCCACATCCTTTTTAAAGCCTCCGGCTGTCAGCTTGACATACCAGAACTGCGCCAGCATAAAGCCGACGGCCAGCACAGGGACAAGAAAAGCATTCCCGGCAAAAATGGCAATGCAGGCGCCAAGGGCAAACAGTACCAGGGACGCCATGCACACCATGGGGAACTTCCCCTCACGCCCGGATGCGGCCAGCACCGCCTGCGCCTCTGTGATCTCCCGGCGGAAGAAGCCGGCCTTTTTTCGCTTGGTCGTCTCGTTGATATCCGCCCGGATGCTGCCGGGGGCGGCAGTCAGCCGGGAAAAGATGCTGTCGCTCATTTCTGCGGGTGAGATCCGCAGCACCATAAAAAGCCCAGCGATCATGCCGATGCAGGCGATCAGTTGGATCATTGTCATGCAGTTTCCTCCTTCCTCTGGATAAACTGCTCCAGCTCACCGCGGGGCATACCGTTTTCGATAAAGCGGCGCTGCAGGCTCTCGGACATCTCCCTCGCACTTCTGGTGGTGTCCCTCAATGATGAACCGGTCGCCCTCCAGACGGTTTTCGGTGATGTTGTATTCGTAGAGCTTATGGAAGCTTGCGGCTTCCATCCGGCAGGATCTCGCACTCGGAGATATTGGTGATGCGGCGCTGTTTGTTCTCCAGCTGGCGGCAGTAGACTACAATGGGATACGCCTCGGTGACATAGCCCATGAGCGTATCATCGGGGGTGTCCACGGCCCGCTTGCACAGGGATACCATGCGGCGATAGGTGCCCTCGCTGGAGCTGGAGTGGATGGTGGTGAGAACGGCCACGCCCACGCGGGCGGCCTCCTGGGCGGCATTGGCCTCTGGGCCGCGCATCTCGCCCACAGCGATGATATCAGGATTGAAGCGAAGGGCGATGTCCAGCAGCGCGATCTGGTCGATGCGCTGCCGCTCTGTTCTCACTGTCGCGGGTCTGGGTGTGGACGACGGAGTTGACCACCCTGCCGTTCTGCTCCCGGATGAGCTGAAGCTCACGGGAGCCGTCCTCAATGGTGAAGATCCGCTTGCGGTCAGGGATGGTGGACAGGAGCCAGCCTGCCACGCAGTGGTTTTACCGGGCTGGTCGCGCCTGCCACACAGATGGACACGCCGTAGCGCAGGCAGGCGGACAGAAAGTCAGCATTTCCTCCGTTGCGGTTCCGCTGCCAGCAAAGTCCTCCTTGGTCAGATTCTTGGGGTTGACGATTCGGATGGAGGCCGCGACGCCCGCGTCCTCGTCCAGCACCGGGGTCTTAATGACCGAAACACGGATGTTCTTGGCCAGACGGGAGGTGATGATGGGACTGGCATTGTCCAGCACCTTGCCGGAGTTCTGGAGCATACGGCGGATGACATTGGCTGCGTGGTCCGGCGAGTCAAAGTGTTCCTCCAGCTTGACGGTGCGGCCATCGGAATACTGGATCTCAATATCTCGCCAGGAATTGACATCGATCTCCTCAATGCCGTCGGCGAAGATGTACTTGGTCAGAAACCCATATTCGGCCATCTCCGTATACAGGGCGTCCACCAGCTCGCTCTGAGTCATGCCGTCCACGGCCATGCGATTGTCCTGCAAATAGCGGGCGATCCGGCGCTTCATCTGCTCCTTTTGGCCTCGTTGCCGCTCTCTGTGATCAGGGTGGCATAGGTACCGGAGAGGATAGGACTGTACCTGAGGGAGAACCTCTGCAAAAGGGCATCCCTCTTATTCTGGGGGCGAAAAGACATCGCTCGCCTTGGGGCGACCTTGGTCTCCGCAAAGATGGCCCTTCCGGTATTTTCCTCGAAGGAGATATCATGCACCTCGGCCTGCTCCGGCTTGACCTCCGCCATCCCGCGGCGGACGGGGCCGTGGCAAACAACGAATTGCTTCTTCTGTCGCCAAGCATCAAAACACCTCCTTGCAGATTTTTCTCGATCTCCCCGGCGGAACGCCTTGCTGTCCTTTCATGGAAAGGTCATTCAAGAGCGTTCCCTCCAGATACTGCTCCTCCAGTTCCTGTGAATGCAGGGAGTTGGAAAGCAACGCTCCCAAGTACCTGACCGATGCGGTCTGCAGGCCTGCAGAGGCTTGATATTGGACGCTGCCTTATACTGCTTGTCCTCATCCCAGTGCAGTTCCCGAAGGAGCGGGAGCTGGCTGGAAAGATAGCCGATGGATTTCAGGTCGCAGTTGGCCAGCCGGAGGACGCTGTCGGCCTCCATGAGCGCCACGGCGGAGAGGATGTCATTGGCGATATAGCTGGAGCAGTCGATGACCACATAGGGGATCTCACGCAGGCCGCGGATGAGCTCCTCCGCCTGCTGCTTGGTGCAGGCCGCGTAGGTATACTCGTTTTCCCCCTTGCGCAGCCCCAGCATGGTCAGGTAGGACAGCTTCTTGTGGGTGGTCAGGTTGTGCTTGATGAGATTCACGGAGATCCGCTGGGCGGCGAAGATGCTGCCCAGGGATTTGTCGCACTCCAGCTCAGAGGGTGGGCAGATGCAGGGCATCATGGGGCGGTCATATCGCAGAGCAGCAGCGCCACATTTTTTCTTCTGGGAGGCCAGATGCTTTGCGATCTTTACCGCGGTCACGGTCTTGCCGCAGCCTGGGCTTCCCCAGACGGCAAGGACTCCGCCGCCGGATTCTTCGATGATTTCAACCTCCTCCGGCTCTGTGCTGCGGTGAAACAGGCTTCCTTTCATGAAGTTCATTCCGCAGCCGCCTCGCTCTCTGCGGCAGGATCGGCGCCCTCGCTTTCCCGGTTTCGGTATTCTCAGTCGCCTCGGCAGTCTCCTCGGCTTCCGGCTCAGTGTACAATTCCTCAATGAGTGCGTCCTGCGCCTCAATGAATGCGGAAGCGTTCTCGGCGGTCCCACGATAAACCAGCGCCAGATGCAGCTCGCTTTCCTGTTCCAGTCCCGCCAGCACCTTGGCCTGCTCGGTAGTCACCAGGAGGGGTAACGGTAGAGGGAGCAGCTCCTTTTCATCCTCAACAGCCTCGCCGGTGTTGGCATCGTAACCGGAGGAAGCGGTAACGGAAATGACCTCAACATACTGCAGCTCGGGCGGGATCACGGTTTCGCCCATGCCCTGATAGTCGGCCACGAGGACGGAAACAATATCGCCGCTCTCCAGCTTTGCCGGAAAGGCCGGTGGCAAAGCTCTTGATGGTGACCGAGATAGCCTGTTTGGTGCCGTCCAGATTGTAGAGATAGGCATTCTCAGCGGCAGGCTCGTTGAGAGCTTGCTGGCCAGAATGTAATCGCCCACCTTCAGGTCGGCGGTGGCATACTTGCCGATGACCTCGTCTTTTTCTGTCATGATGCCGGACGGCAGGTTATAGGCGCCCACCTCCACGGTCTGTACCATCTCGGCGGTGATCTCGTCACCCTCCCTTGATGTCGGCGGTGACGCGGACGATCTCAGCCTTCTCGCTGGCGCTGCGGCTGAACAGAGGCGTCACCCCGAAGCAGATGACGAGCGCCAGGAGGATACACAGCACACCGATCACGGTGCGGTTACGGAAAATCTTCATATAAGCCTCCTTATAAGAAATATGCGGGGATAAATCCTGCGGCAATGAACGGGACCAGTGGGCAGGTGAACCGGGTGGGGCGTTGGGAGAGCTTCAGGACAAGACTTTTTTCCCAGCACAAACAGGGCGTAGCAAAGGCGAACAGCGTAAGCCCCGCGAGAGTGCGGGAAAGGCCCAGCACAAACCCCGCTGACGCCGCAATCACCGTATCCCCGGCTCCGTTTTTCCCAAAACCCGCCCCCCAGATAGAAGGGGCAGCCCTCCCCGCAAGCGCCCCAAAAAAGGAGGCGGGGCTGATGGTGATCAGCCCCGCCAGCACGGCGCCACACAGACCCGGTCATCCACCAGGCGGTGTCGGACATCATAGATCGAAGCGCCCATCAGGCAGCCGCAGAAGACCAGCGCCTGCGCCCAGTGCATCAGCCGGCGTAGTCCGAACATCTCCTGGATGCGCTGAGTCACGGTGGGCATGACCGTGTCGTTCAGCACAGCGTACAGGCCGGCCAGCACCAGGGCGCCCAGAACGACGGCGATCAGCACTTTGACAGCGGTATCGATATAGCCCTCGCCGGCGTTGCCGCAGACGGCGCGGCGGTGGAAGGCGGCGATGGAGGTCTGGCAGTTGATGGCGGCGGACTTGGCGGACTTGGCGATATTCTTGAACATCTTCTTCATAAGGTACATTCCTCCTGTAAGTAAAAATGATTTTTGGTAGTGTGTTGGCTGGAAAGAGATCATGGGATGCGTTTGGGAGGCCCCCGGCCTCGGCTGGGCAAAGGAAAGTCCGGGCGGTTATCCTCCCGGACTACATAGTCATTTCGTGGCATTCGTCCTGCTCCTGATGCTGGTTGAACTGGATGGGACGAAAGCCCACCCGGTCACAGTAATAAAACTCGCTGCCGGAAGCGTCGTAAAGCTCCACCACATCGGACAGAGCCATCCGGTAGCCCTGATATCCGGGAGGCGGGCTGTCCCGGCAGATGGCGTAAATCTGTTCCAGATCATTGGTGCCAAGATTGCCGTCAAAGACCTGCGTATAATTGTCTGCGTCCGGTTCTCCGAACCGCTGGATCAGATCCTCATATCCGATGAAACGCATGGTGACATCCACGCCTTTCCGGAGCTGCCAGATGCGGCAGCCTTTTTGCGGCTGCCCCAGCTCCTCGCCGGGCGCCTCTCCGGCTGCAAGGCGGTCAAATACGCCTTCCTTCCACTGAGGCGTCAGATTCAGCCGGGCCAGGTAGTGGGACAGCTCATCGGTCTGGAACATTTCGTCCACGACAGCGGTGCTGTCCTTTACATAGCCCACCATGTTGCCATAGAAGATCAGACGGTTTCGATTGTCTATTGTGAAGCGAACCAAAATCACATCACCTCCCTTCAGGGCGAGCAGCTCACATCTGCTGGCTCATGGCCTGGTCGGGGAGCGTCGCCTTTCTGCTCCTGCTGTTCCTGAAGCTTCTGCTCGTAAGCGTCATTGACTGCCTCCACCAGTGCGGTCCGCGCCTCGGCGGTGATGGCATGGAAGGTGTCGTTGTACTTGGTCTCACCGTTTTTCTTGTAGGAGTCCTGGGGCGTGGAGATGAAACGGCCCCTGTCCGACTCCTGATGATCCGGATGCCGTGGACGGCAAAAGGCGCCGCCGATAGTGGCGCTGGCAAAGGCTTTGGTCTTAAAATCTCCGTCCATCAGGCGGTCGATCCGCGCCTCCACCTGGGGCGTGGTGGTTTCCCTGCTGTTTCTTTTTGGTCGCTGCCATGGTTATCAAAGCTCCTTTCACTCACATGGATGGGGTTGTCATGCCGGCAGATTCGGCGGATCTTCCTGCCGGATCTGCTTCAGGCTCTCTGGCCCAGTCGGGGAGATGTTCCTCCCGGAGAATGCCGATAAAGTCGCTGGACTCCACCGGGTCGCTCCCAATGCCGAGGCAGGTGGCGTATACCGCCTGCCCGCGGCGTTGGGGGCAGCAGCCAAAGCCGCCGGTCGCCAGCCAGAGCTGATTTGGCGCCCAATAGGACTCCTTCAGCGTGAACGGACTCATGACCAGTACCTTGCCCTCCAGCTCCTGCCCGGTCATATCGTCACAGTGGGAGCGCGTAAACAGCCCAAGCGCATCCTGGGCTTCCCGAAACTCATTTACGAAGATGTCCAAAACACCGGCGTGACTTTCTACCATGAACTCATAGTTGCGGTCGCTGCGGGGATAAAGGTCGCGGCGGCCCATTCCTTGTTCCGGCGGCTGAAGCGCCCATCCTCCGGTTTCAGCTGAATGGTAGCGGCCAGCACCCATCCCACACGCTTGAAGCCAAAGTCCTCGATGACGCCCCTGGCGCAGTCGTGGCTCAGGTGCATCCCGTCAAAGCCCCTGCGGATGGCCTCCTCGATGGCCTGCTTACAGGCGATGTTCTCCAGATGGCTCGCACGCCAGAGGGCCAGTTCGTTCTGCCGCCTGGCCTCGGAAACAGAGCCGAGATAGAGATAAGCGTGATCCTTAGTCATCGCCCTCGTCCTCATCCGGCTCCATGACTGCCTTGACCAGCTTCTCGAAACCGGCCCTGTCGATGCCGAGCTGTTCCAGGCTCTTGTCCAGCTCGGCCGCCCACTTGGTCTTGCGGTCATCGGATACCACCAGAACAGCGCCGTCCACGCTGACCACACGGAGGTTGTCGTGCAGGATGCCGGCATCCGCAAAGGCCTCTGCAGGAATGGGCAGCATCCTCGCCGCAGCCAGAGCAGCCATCGCACGGGGCCGTATCGCCTCCTGATCCTCCCATCCGGCCATCATATCCGCCCACAGGCTGTTGACCAGACGAATCAGCGCCATCATAGCGGCGGCTTTCTCCACCGGCTCCATCTCCTGCTTGAGCAGTACAATGGCGTTTTCCAAGGTATGCATCTCCAGCGTTTCCTCCTGCTCCAGACCACTCAGGGTGAGGGGCCGCAGGCTGAATGACAGCCTTGCCGTCGTTGGTGTACTTGATAAAGGTCATCTTCATTCCTCCGTTTTATCAGATTATGTTTTCGGTTCGTGGATCAGCGTGTAGCGCCCGTCGTCTTCCTCCGCAGCGGACAGATTGAAAATGCTGAGCTGCCAATGCCTTGCGGAGTTATAGAGACGGGGATCGTAGTTGGTGATGACGATCTCCTCGTATTCACTTCCGGCCTTCTGAGACATGCTGTTAGGGGCGTGTGGTGTAGAAGATGTAAAACTCCTTGTACAGATCTACGATGAAGGGGCAGTAGTTGTAGGAAACCATTACAAACCCCTGGCACTCCAGAAGCGCATCGTGGAGGCGCTGGTGGTCTTCCTTGGGAAAGACCACCGCATAGCAGTCCTCCGCATCGTAGTAAGGCGGGTCACAGTAGAAGAATGCGTCTTCCCGGTCATATTGACGGATGAGGTCGACGCAGTCCTTGTTCTCGATGACCACCTCAGCCAGTCTGCGTGAGCACTCCCAGACCAGATGGAAAAAGCGGCGGATGTCGCAGGATTTTCCAGCAAAGGACTTGTGCACCGCCGCTGAAGCTGTATCGGATAAGCTTGAAAAAGTCAGCGGCCCGCCGCACATCGCCGCGAGGCGCTCGTTCCAGCATCATCCTTCGGATGGTCTCTGGCATCCGGCGGCTCCAGATACCGCTGGGTCAGCTCCATCTCCTCGTCCAGATAGTCATCGGTGAATTCCTCACGGAGAAAAACTTATACAGCACATTGAAGTCATCACGGGTGTTCAGCGGCAGGAAGCCCAAGCTCCAGAAGAGCGCCATAGTTCTGTTTTTGACACAGCAGAACAGGTTGGTCAGGTCACTATTGAAGTCGTTGTAAACCTCCATACATCCCGGCTGGATGGGACGGCTCAGGGTCACCGTCCCGCTGCCGCCGAACACATCAATAAATCGGGAATACCGCGAGGGGACAGCTTTCGGATCAGCCACAGCAGCTTGCTTTTACCGCCCACCCAGGGGATGAAGCTTTTCAAGCGGCATCACCGCCCCTCCAGCGGAGGGATATCTGTCCGCTGTCGGTAAATTGCCCAACGCTTTGGTGAGACCGCGTTCCGCGTGGGCGATCTTCTTGATCCGGCTCCGGAGCTGCCGGATCGTTCTGCGCAGTTCTTCCTCAGTACCGGCGTAATAATAGCCGGAAGCCGAGCTGCAGATGGGGATGCCATCCCCGCGCAGGCAGTTGATTGTGCGGCGAAGGTCAGGCCCGCGAATCTGAAAAGCGGCCTCCAGCTCACGGCTGGGGACGACTCTCAGCTCTCCGCGGTGATACTCCTTCAGGTGCTTGGCGATAAGGTTGTCAGTCGTCATGAAGACTCCTTTCCGGGACAGTTACCCGGAAAGAGCGCAAAAAACAGGGCCGTCAGTCCCTTTCGGGTAACGGCCCCTGTGGCGTTATGAAATTTGGTGTGCTGCTCTGTTCACCTCCATCCAGCGGGGGAAGGTATTCTACATCTGCATGGTCTGACCGGTATCCGGCTGGCTATACTCAAAGTTGAGTTCCGTGCCATTCCAGGATACAAACCCATGTTCAGCAGCGGACAAGCCCCATGCGCTTCATTTTATAACAGGCATATCCTTCAGCGTCAAAACAGGCGGCGAGCAGTTCGTCCTTGGGATAGATGCCATCCCGCATTGCCAACTCTTTTCCGTAATCGGCAAGATCCATATCACGGGGCATGAAGTGATAGCAGCGGAGATTTTGGGCAAATCCAGGGCGTAATCCAGGCGGTGGCAATCCTCCAGCTCCATAACCGCCATAAATTTATCCAACCATCTGGGTTCTCCTTGTCCCTGCTCGCTCCAGATGTAACCAAAGTCGATGGCATGGCGGATGAGCTGGGCGGCGGATTCATACTGGGAGGGGATGTTTTCCAGTTGGGGCAGGCAGCAGTCCACCTCCATGGCGATGCACTCGGTCAGGGACTCCGCTTCCAGCTCATCCAGCGCCAGAAGCAGTTCGTCCGGATGGGCGGCGTCCATGTACTCGCCGGTGTCCGGGAAGCCCACCCACACGCCGTCCATGTTGGTTCTGGCTGGCCAGCTTGACTCCTGATCGCAAAATCGCCTTTGTCGGGATTCATCGAAGGGTCACTGTCCAGAAACGGATTGATTAAAGAGGTGACATTGATAAAGTGCCCGTCGCAGAAAGTGTTTCCGCCCTTTTTGGCGGTAAGCCGCGCCCACTTTTTCCGGGTCAAGAAACTCCCCGCGCTTGGGAGAGGGGCGCTGGATCTGTTCCATGATGAATTTGCCCAGCCGAACATCATCCCCGGCCCCATAGAACAGATCATAGTGATCCAATGATTTTGGCAATCAGCATCATCGCAGGTCATCCTCGGCTGCTCGATCTGCATTGCTCCACGGAACAGAAGGCTTTCTTTTACTGCCGTCATGTTCTCGAATCGCCGTTCCAGCCAGTCGTGTTGGGATTTGGTCATTTCAAAGCCGTCCAGGAGATCCAGGAGTTGCCTGGTTTGCCGACTCGCCATCACATCATCTCCATTCCGGCATTCTCTGCCTGCATTTCTTCATGCGGATCGGCTCGCCATCCCTGCGCTGAACCAGCCCATAGGGGTCAGCAGTGCGTTGTTTGACGCCATGACATCCTTGCCATAGCTGTAGAGGACAATGCTTTTGCAAAATAGACCGGGAATGCTCATCCACAATGAAGCGAAGCTCCTCTACGGCCACCTCCTCGGGGTTTCGCTGATCAGGCTCGAGCAGGTAGTCATCCAGATTTTCCGCAATCTCGAACAGCGGCAGCGATATCGTGACAATCCGCCGCAAGGATAACTGCCTTGAATTTGGAAAGTTCTCCTTGTGTGCTCAGCTCCTTGAAGCACTTAGCCAACTCGTTCAGTCCATGGATATCGTCGCAGGCCGTGGTTTTCCAGAAGCGCAGGCATCGCACTGTCCTCCACCCGGACAGACCATTTCCGACCAGGAGGCGCCTCCGCAAGCCTCCAGCACGGCATCCAGCCGTTCCTGTGTGGCGGGCAGATCCAGGCACATCATGTTCTCCGGCTGCTCATTGAGTGGAAGGGATACCTGCCGACCATCAGGCGGATACCATATTCCGGCGCTTCGGGGAATCAAGGCCAGGCTGTCATATACCTGCTTCAGCTCGGTGTGCTGCGTGACATAACCGCCGCTTAGCGAAAACGCCGCCTTCTTCAAACCTGGCTTTTCTTCCGAGCATCTCAAAGTCAAGATACTCAAAGATGGAATCCGGAACTTTTCAGGGCAGGGATGAAGTCGTTCTCCGCATAGAACCTGCCGAGCTGCTCGTCCGTCGTGGCGTTGACCACATGACAGCAGTCTGCGCTGTAGGCCAGGTCGATCATGGTGGCAACGCTGATGGGACCGTATTTTTTGGCCACCTCCATGTTGAACAGCCCTTCGAAGGCAGTTCTTTCTCTGCCGTTCATCTGTCTCAGGCAGGTCGCCAGCGCATTGAGCTGATACAGATCGCATTCATGGGTCAGATGGACATGGAGGAACTGAAAACCATGGTGTTCAAGGAATTCCCATCTCGGCTTGTCGCCCAGCGTCATTTGAGCTTGTCCAGTGCGTCCAAAAGGCCATAGTAGGTAGCCGGAAGCTCCAGCTCACACCACCGATCCGTTTTTCCCGAACAGCTCCACGCGGAACACTTCATTCAAGGGGTCATCCCTCCCATTTGGGGCCTGTAGTCCTCCTCATTTTGGCGGGGTCGGCACCGGGGACATCCCAGCCACACATACTGCCCACTTCCATAGCTCTGGCGCTGGATGGGGCTGACTCCCAGCTTTTCATTCATCTTATCCGCCAGCTCCACATTTTGCTCCTTGTCGCCGGTGTCCCAATCGGAGGGGTAGTAGCGGACTGCCCCGGCGGATACAGATGAGGTCACCGGTGGACTTGAGAGTGGAGAAGCACATCTCCGGCAGCCCTCCGCCACTTTGGGCGCGAAGGTTCTGCCTCGGTCTGATGTCCCAATCATCCTCCACGCTCCACAGATGGACATACAGCTCATCGTCGCCGGCGCAGATCTCCCGCTGTTCGAAGCCCCTCGCCCCAGCACCATCCGACGCCTGTCCGGAGATATGCTCTTTCAGGGTGGTCAGTTCCTCCGGGTGAGGGTGCCAACCACGCGGCACTCGGCAACACCCCAGAGCTGGCCGTTCCGATCTTCAACGGTGAACACGGCGGATTTTTTTGACCTTCTGGTTGACGCTGTCATCCTCCGCCATACCAGTGCATGATGCCGTTTTCGGATTCTTCCGGCATTCGGTTGTTGATCAGAGCTCTGAGGATCTCACCCTCATAGCACCGCAGCATCCTTCCGTCCAACTGAGTGCAGTCATCCTCCATCTCTCCATACTCGTTGCGGGTGTAGAGATCCGCTGTCAGGGGCATATACACTTCAGCGTGGTAGGCTCGGGCGGGAGGACAGAGAAGCTGTCCTCTCCGATGGTCAGCGCCAGGGTTCTGCCATTGTCCCACTTCATGTGAACTGGCCGGCATCGTCGATGTAGTCCAGAGTCCCCGTGCTGCCCGGCTCCAGCGGGCATAGGGGTCTTTCATCTCTCTGAGCTTGATCCTTGAGCCAGGGAAACTGCTCCCGGAGAAAGCCCAACCATTCTTTTGGGTACACACATTTCCATTCCTCCCATCTTCATACCCTGGCCAAAGCTATTTTCATAGTCCGTCAGGGATTGTCGGATTTTCTTCGCCATACAGGTCGAAAAGGATATCGTCCACCTGCTTGCGAACAACCGGGATCATCCGTCAGCGTCTCATGCGGAAGCCCGTGACCGAGTGCTGAGAGGCAGTTCCTTCTGGATGCACCGAGATATTCCTGTGCGTCGGTGTAGTCCATCCGGCTGCCATCGGCGAAGGTGACCCGGCCCACAGGCTTTGCCTGCTGGCCATCTGCTGCTGGCGCAGGTCGTAGCAGTAGAGATACCCTGGTAGTCGTCAGGGGAAGGGGTGCAGCGAGGCAATAGCGGTAATGCTCGGTGTCCACGACATAGCCATAGCACCGGCCGTCTTCGGTGATCTCACCTCCATTCCGGTAGCAGTAGCTTCTCATCGAGGCCAGATCCTTGAGCGGCCCATCAGCCCGAAGCACATCCACGACTTCCTGAAGCTCACCCTTGTGAAATTCCTCGGTGTTGAACTGGTCATCGTTGTGGGGCCACCAGGTGTGGTAGAATCCTTTTCCGGAAGATCCAAAGTCCATCCGGACATGGCCAACCGTGCCCAGCCTCTCGTCGGCGGTCTCATCGAGTTCGAATAGAAGAGGCCCCTTCCTCGGGAGAAGCGGGCCTGATGTGAATCGGTGTATTTACTTTACATTCTGCTTCATGGTATTAGCCTCCCGTATCCGTACAGGGATGGTAAATTTGCCAGTCAGGATGTCCCATCCTACCCAGAGTTACTCGCTGAATGCGATTGAGATGTCATCATCGTTGTAATATCCATGATGGAAACCGATGCGCTGATGACATCTTCCTTGATATCTGCGGCAAATCTTTTCATCAAGGCTGGAGAAATATGTCCCAAAAGTCTTGTGAAGATATGCTTGATGTCACCTCCAACTGTTCCGATAAAGAAATGGCCATTTGCTTCACCTCCTCATGCGGAACAATACCACAGCTCAGCGGAAATAGCTATGACCAAAAGGGTCCTGCCGGAGAAGTGGAGATAGCCGGCGACAGCAGCCCCAGTGTGCCAGAGATGCTACTGTGATCATGATTTTCTTCTTCATTTACATTCCTCCCGATCATTAGATAATGTTGTTCAGGTCATCTGCATATCAAACCCCGGCCCGGGGACTCCATGATCTGTTCCAGGTGCCGCGGGTCTACGATAACCTCGCTTTCATTCCTGCCGTTGAACAGAGCCAGGATATGCTCTTTCCGAATCTGTGCCTCATACACCGTCCCCTCCTTACCGAAGCGGTGGGCGAAACCTGTCCGCCGTTTTCCGATCCAGTGTCCAGGACAGCGCCCTGATATTTTTGGCGTTGTAGGGGTAACGCCCCGATAGACCGTCACTGTATCCTCCAGCGCCTGGTGTGCGGCACGTTCCTCATCATCCATCAGGAACTCCGGGGGGCGGATCGGAACATGGCCACCAGTTCTCGCGTGCTCACATTGCAGTCCTGATTGGGGCATTCCTCCTGAGTCCAGGCGGTGGATAAGAGCTGCCCCAGATCCTTCTCCGAGAGAGCGGAGGCGGCGAACTTGATAAAGTCAGATAATAGGGGCGGGTTGAGCAGTACGAAGATCTGATGGACATTTTCGGCGCTGTCGATCTGCTCTCCAACCTTTCTGCGCCACCTTGTGCAGTCATCGGAATTGTTGATCAGGTCGACCATGGATAGGCTCCCATCCTCATTCCGAAGCGCGGAGATTCCGGAGTTTGTGAAGGGGTGGCTGACGATTACCGGGGAGAGGGCCGGTCTTTCCTGGATCTGTACATCGAGGAGGTGTGCGCCACCAGCTTTACGCGGAGCAGATCGGTTTCGCGGGGCATCAGGGAAAGGCCTCCCATCTCCATCGCTTGGGTTTCCGAAGGGCTGCTGCATCGGCGGATCAGGCCGAACTCGGTTCGCCGGACTCCTTCCTCCCGTCATAGTGTCCTCACCCAGCTTCTCAAAATCCATATACCCATCGATGGTATTGATCAGCTCTCAGCACCGATGCGCCGAAGGACGGTTTGCCCGTATTCGTAAGTGTCATCCGGGATGCGCTCATAGTCATCCAGATTCATGGCATATCGAAGAGCATCCTGCATAGTTTCCGGCCGCTCCACAGAAAGAACCGACAGGTATTTCATCAGCTCGCTGTCTTCAAGCTGCATCCCCTCGATTGCCCAAGCCAATTCGTTTGCATCTTCCACGCATACTCCCGTGGTGGGAATATACTCGTTCAAATTGGGAACAGCAAAAGAAACCTTGGTTATTGCGGCCTCTGCAAAACAATCGATCCCCAGCAACTTTTTTACTCGCTCCAATTCCTCCTTCAATGCCGGAAGCGATACACTCGCCTGCGCTTGGGAGGAGGAGAGGTCAAGCCGGATCTTTGCCGCCTTCTCTCTGACGGGTTCGGCATCCTGCTTGCGGAGCACATAGCCTGCATGGGTATAGGCGCCGCCATGGTCGGCATAGTATTCTGCGCCGATCTTCGCAAAGTCCAGGTAGGGCCAGGCGGCTTCGGGGAATCTGGGGTCACCCTGAATCTGACCGGCAACAGCGACATAGCGGCCAAGCGTCACATCTGAATTGACATTGGGAATGAGGATGTAGTCCGACACCTGTTCCGCCACACGAATCATATCGTTCAGATCATTGATGCTGTTGCCATCCAAGGCGCCGGCATAGATATTTCGTTCGCGGGAGTCCATTTTGGCAATGATGCTCGAAAGCAGATTCAGCTGTGCAAGCTGCGTTCTGGAATCAGGGTCGAGTCCGCCGAGATATGACGGCAGGTTGGCAATCACACTTTTGATCTCAACAATCTCTGTTTTTCCTGTTCTGTTAGCTTGTTCAAGCTGGCTGTACGCTTCTGTCATAGCGCCATGAGATGCGGGCAAATTGAGCGGGACAATGACAGAACTCCCGCTGCGGCTCATAAAGAGTTGGATCATGTCATCCCTCCCATCTGAAAGTCCTGCTCCCGCTGATAGGACTCTGCCGGGTCGTCTGCCATCAGTTCCTCCAGACTTACTGTACCGACATAGGCGATGTAGCCGCGCTCGGTAAACACGCCCGACTGATAGCCCATGTGTTGCAGGCCATACCGCTCGTAGTCATAAAACTCGTCCAGATTGGGGTCATACTCAAAATGGCCGGATCTCTGGATCATGTATTTCCCGTACTCCTCGGGGGTGTGCGCACCGGGGGCAAATTCAAACAGATCCAGGTTTTCCGCCAAGCGGCGGATCTGGCTGGCGCATTCCGGTTTAGCCATACTTACTGCTGCTCCCAGCTTTCTGCGGTCGTCACACGAGAGTTTATCTGCGACCAGCGCCAGCTCATTGAGCTCGTAGATGTTGTCGCACCGGAAGTCCAGTGCTACATCCACTTCCTCCGGAAATGAGCTGTCTGCCATAAAAAGGCGCATATCCTTTGGGTCAGCAATGCCGGAACGCTGCATGGCGCGCTCAATTTGTCCTTTTGATGCAGGGAGATAGATCCAGGTCACATTCCTGCTGTTCTCCGGCTCCCACCGGGTGGATATCCCGACAGCGGTCATATCGGCCTCATAGTGGTAGCAGGGCAGGTGCTTTCCCATCATAGAGCTGTGAAAGCTGCATGCCGTTGTCATAGACCACTCCGTAGCGGGTGATAGTCCCCTCATTGTCCTCAATCAACAGGATAGCGGTTTCCTCTCCGTCCAACTGCTCCAATTCTTCCATGCTTGCACAGCCGCCATGGATGTTCATGTAGTGGTCACGGCCAATCTCTTTTAAATTTGTGAAGTCCGTGATCACCGTCGCCTGCTGGCAGCAAAGGTCAGGTTGATGAGATCCTTCATGCTGGCGAGATTCAGCTTTTCAGCCATCGCCTGAAATTGCGAAAACTCACCCACAGTAAAGCTGTCCAGCCGCTTGGCCAGATAGTCCAGCTCGTCCAGGTTGACCTTGGCGCTCACCAGCCGATTCAGCACGGGCCATGCGCTGTCGAGGGAGTCCACAGGCAGTCAGCATCCGATACATGGCCGATTTCCAGTGACTCCAACAGCGCAACGCAGTGGTCGTATTGATTTCTGGGAATGGGAAGAGGAATCGTCGCAACACCGTATTCCGGGTGGTCGGCGTTGCTCAGAACTGCTTCCATCATCACATTGCATCACCTTACTTTCCTTCAAAATTCAAAATCGCATCTCCGTACTTGGCCAGAAGCAGAGTGCAGATAATCAGGTGGAACGCCTCATCTGTGACCAATTCGGGGGGATGCGAGATCGGCAATGGTAATGTTTTGGCTGCCGGTGGAGATGGCTTTGGCCGCCTGGTAAACACTGTACAGTTCCGGCTGGATGCCGGAAATCTGGACGGACTGGAAGTCAAATCCGCGGGCATCAAACTTCCAGATCATCCTGCGCCAGATATCCTCATACGCCGTGAGGAGAAACAGCGCGGCCAGATTACGGCCTGACATTCGATAGCAGCGCGCACGCCAGTGCTGCCAACGCTCCCGATGACTGTCATTCAGAAAAAAGCTGATGGAGCAGCAAGTGAAACTCCTCTCTAAGCGGGCCAGAAGCTGCACCCCCGCTTCAGGGAAGAAGCAATCCCTGACAAACTCGTTGAGATTCAGTCGCACCGGCCACGATCCGTTCATCCAGACAGACGCACTGCTCCAAAGGGCAGGGATGATTGCGTCTGAAGTTCATGCAGTATGTGCACTCCGTGTCCTCGCTGCTGTATTGGAAACCGGGAGAATACCGGCCGTGACCTCTGGCCTTGAAATTGGGCGGGGTCATCATCTGCTGTTCCAGCTGGCACAGCGGCGTATCTCGCATGAAATAGCGTGTCATAAGGTCATGTTCATCCCTTCCTGCTTGATTTCGCCATTGTCTTCTCTGATATCCGCATTCTCCTCCATGTCGTTCTTCTGACCGAGGACAAGGTATTCGCCCGGATAAAGTTCCATTTCGTAAAGCACGCTGCCATCACTGCTTCTGCGGTCAAGGACCTTGATGGTCGTGCCCTCAAATAAATAGTTGGATGCCTTTTCGAAATCAGAGCGGAATCCCTTCCCGTAATTACAGGTCGAATACTGATGAGTCGGCTGATCCTTGACCACGGAATAGTAAGCGTTGGTCTGAACCTCAGTCACCACCCGTACAAGCCCGACCAGGGCAGGGTGCTTGCTATGGCTGGTTGCCACCAACTCTGTCCCGGGGCGGATACAGCGTTTCAACTCAGCCAGATTTTTGATGCGCAGCGGCGCTTTTTGTTCGTTCTTTTGCTCCAATCTTCAATCCTCCTGTCTGGTTTGAGGCAATAAAAAGCGCCGGAGTCTTATTTCCAAAACTCCGGCGCCTGAATATTACAAGATCGGTTCTTGGTTGTAGGGTTCCATGGGGTGCTGCTCCTGCTCTCTTATGCGCTCCAGAGTATCGGGAGCTGCAATGGCAATCTGCTCCTGAACACCCCGGATGCACTTTTCCTGCTCGGCAGTCAAATCAAAACCAGCGTCCAAGGTATCAGAGCAGCACCGGTAGATTTCAATAAGCTGCTCCTGATTGAAGATTTGCTGTTTGGAAATGAGGCCGGCGCGGATGGCGAAGTCCTGCTTGGCACCTACATAATTTTCCTGAAAGTAATTGCCCTGGTTGAGACCTGTGCGGTCAAAGCTCCAGTCCCATGTGACGAATTGGACGCCAAGCCGGGTGGGATGGGCAGCCAGCACGGCTCCGTTGAAGTCAGCCAGCAGGCGGTAGTCACCGGTCAGGCTTTGGGCTTGCAGGGGCGGAGCCTGTTCCAGCAGCGTCATGTACTCACGCACGGTACAGGCCAGATCGGTGGCTCGCTCACAGGCTCGTTCCCGTTCCGGCGTCGCTACATCCTCCTGCCAGTAGCGAACGCCTCCGTCCGCTGTAATCCGGCAGAGGGGAGACCATCCCTCCTGTTTTCGTAATGCCCTTTGGGCTCTCATTTTGATTTTATCTGAAAAGAAAAAAGGCCGTCACCTTAAAAAAGTGACGGCCAAGATGTGTGGAATAGAAAAGTGGTTTGTACTACATTTTAGCACAAACCACTTTGTTCACAAAAATTTAACAAAATAATTTTCGAAGAAACAGAAATTTTTCCGTGTTGCTCACTCAAAAATTGGGCGCAAAAGCCCTCAGTTTTAGTTCAAGTCCTCACCGCACGTGGAAGAGGTGGGAAGATATCTTTTTTCGTGCAGTCAAAAATGGACGCGAAAAAACCCCGAAACCGTTGCGGCTTCGGGGTTTTCCGGTGCGATATCTTTTTGGTCGCACAATGTGGTTGCGGAGAGGACTTGAACCTCCGACCCCGGGTTATGAGCCCGACCTCCGGGTTATTGTACTGAGGGTGGTGCCGGTGACGGAACATCCTATGAATATTTGGCATGATATTGCCCCCGGAACGGAGGAACATCCTATGGGTAAAAAGCCCGAGGATTTCTGGGCGGTCAGCGAGATCGAAAAGGGCTCCAAGAACAATTACGAGATGGACAAGGACACCGGTATGCTGCGGCTGGACCGTATCCTCTACACCTCTACCCACTATCCCGCCAACTACGGCTTCATTCCCCGCACCTGGGCCGATGACGGCGACCCTTCTGGACGTGCTGGTGCTGTGCAGCGAGTCCATCCGCCCCATGAGTTTGGTGCGCTGCTTCCCCATCGGCGTCATCACCATGGAGGACGGCGGCGACCTGGATGAGAAGATCATCGCCATCCCCTTCGAGGACCCCACCTATCATCTGTATACGGATATTTCCGAGCTGCCTGCCCACGTGGCCAGCGAGATCAAGCACTTCTTCCGGGTCTATAAGAGCCTGGAGGGCAAGGAGACCGTGGTCAGCGACGTGCTGGGCCGTCAGGCGGCGGGTGGATATCATCATCAAGTGCCAGGATGCCTACATCGAGAAATACTGCAAGTGACATACCGCGCCGCCATCCCGCCGATGGCGGCGCTTTTTCTGCAGGCGAAACCTTTTCCGAAGAATTGCGTCTATATAGCAGATGAGCCTTTTTTGAAAGCGGGCGGATCCTATGAAAAAACGTGCGGCGGCGCTGATGCTGGCGCTGCTGATGCTGCTGGCCCTGCCCGCGGGCATCCAAAACGCGCAGGCACTGACCAAGATATCATTGCCCCAGGCACTGGACACGACTACCGACCTGACTGCCGGAGGCGAGGCGATATCGGCCTTCGCTGTCACTGCTTCGCGGTGAACGGGCGGAAGATGAGCCTGCTGTCACCGGTGTCACCGACACGCGGCATGAAGCGGCCAACGGCGCCGGCGGAACTACCTAAGCAGATGGAAACGGCGGCGGGCAGCTGGGGAGTGCGGGCAAGCTGGGAATGAATTTCTGTACACCTACCGCATGAGCCTGCCCGGCGGGCCGAACAGCGTATATGAGGAAGGCGCGCCCAAGGTGGACCCGGCGGTATTCCATCAGGGACTGCCCATCCTGGGACTGTGCTACGGTCTGCAGATGATGAGCCAGGTGCTGGGCGGCGAGGTGAAAAGCGCGCCGACCCGCGAATTTGGCAAGACGCCGGTGCGCTACGATACCGAGAGCCTGCTCTTTAAGGGGATGCCGCAGGAGGCCATCTGCTGGATGAGCCATGTGGACTATGTGAGCCGCCTGCCGGAGGGCTTTACCGCCATCTGCCATACGGCAGCCACCGCCAACGCGGGCATCCAGTGTAAAGAGAAAAACCTGTACGGGGGTGCAGTTCCACCCGGAGAGGTGGAGCACACCCAGTTCGGCAATGATATTCTGAAAGAACTTTTTTTGTATGAGATCTGCCATGCCAAGGGCGACTGGAGCATGAAGGACTATGCCCGCAGCACGGTGGAAGCCCTGCGGGAGAAGATCGGCGACGGCAGGTGCTGCTGGCACTTTCCGGCGGGGGGTGGACAGCAGCGTGGCGGCTGCCCTGCTGGACCGCGCGGTGGGCGATAAGCTGACCTGCATCTTTGTGGACCACGGCCTGATGCGCAAGAACGAGGGCGATGAGGTGGAGGCGGCCTTTGCCGGGCGTGGGATGAAGTTTATCCGCGTGAACGCCGAGGAGTTCCTGGGCCGGCTGGCCGGGGTGACCGAGCCGGAGAAAGCGCAAAATCATCGGCGAGGAGTTTATCCGGGTCTTTGAGGAAGAAGCGAAGAAGATCGGTAAAGGTGGATTTCCTGGCGCAGGGTACGATTTATCCCGATGTGATCGAATCGGGCGCCGGGGGACGCCGCTGTCATCAAAAGCCACCACAATGTGGGCGGCCTGCCGGAC
>VOFC01005906.1_pt1 | contig 35194 bp, 32 predicted proteins | sample 5384161 | NCBI WGS metagenome assembly VOFC01 (sample SAMN12384722, study PRJNA508395) | human gut metagenome | isolation source: healthy gut B | host: Homo sapiens | reverse complement strand
TGCACGCGCCGGATCCGACGCATGCCGGAGCACGCGGCGGATTACGACGCTGCCATTCAGGCAGCCGGCGGGCTCGATCTGGTGATCCTTGGCCTGGGCGAGCGCGGCCACGTTGCGTTCAACGAGCCGGGCGCCGGTTTTGGCGAGAAGACGCACATCGCCAAGCTCGCGGAAGTGACACGCGCGGCCATCGCTGCAGATTTCGGCACACTTGAGCAGACGCCGAAGCAGGGTATCACAATCGGCATTCATACGATTCTGTGCGCGAAGAAGATCCTGCTCGTCGGCTTTGGCGCGCGCTGTGCGAAAGCCGCCAACGCCACGCTCACAGGCCGCCCGGAGACGTTTATCCCCGCGTCGTTTCTGCAGCTGCACACGGATGTTGAGGTTTATCTTGACTCGGACGCTGCTGCGCAGTTATAATAAACAATTGCCCGCGGCAGTTTGCGGGCGATTATGATCGGAGGAAAGCATCCATGTCCAAATATTTCGGTACTGACGGCTTCCGCGGTGAGGCCAACGAGGGCCTGACGGTGGAACACGCCTACCGGATCGGCCGGTTTCTCGGCTGGTATTACGGCCGGGAGCACAAGTGCGCGGTCGTGATCGGTAAAGATACCCGCAGATCCAGCTATATGTTTGAAAATGCGCTCTCTGCCGGCCTGACGGCCTCCGGCGCAGATGCCTATCTCATGCACGTGACGACGACGCCGAGCGTGTCCTATATCGTCCGTTCGGACGATTTTGACTGCGGCATCATGATCAGCGCGAGCCACAATCCCTATACGGACAACGGCATCAAGCTGCTCAACAGCGCCGGTGAGAAGATGGAGCAGAGCGTCATTGACGAGATCGAGAACTATCTCGACGGCAATCTGGAGATCCCGTTTGCCACGGGTGCGAACATCGGCCGCACGCAGGACTATTCCGCCGGCCGCAACCGCTACATCGGTTATCTTATCAGCCTGTCCACGCACTCGTACAAGGGCATGAAGGTCGGCCTTGACTGCGCCAACGGCAGCACGTGGATGATGGCGAAGAACATCTTTGACGCGCTTGGTGCGGATACGTATGTCATCGGCAATGAGCCCGACGGCACGAACATCAACCGCGACTGCGGCTCAACGCATATCGAAAACCTGCAAAAGTACGTCCGTCTCAACCGGCTGGACGTGGGCTTTGCCTTCGATGGCGACGCTGACCGCTGCCTGGCCGTGGACGAAAACGGCTCGGTCGTCAACGGCGACAAGATTCTCTATGTCTGCGCGCGCAACATGCAGACCGAGGGCCGCTTCGGCAATTCCAAGGTCGTTACGACGGTCATGTCCAACCTCGGCCTGTACAAGGCGCTCGATGAGGCGGGCATCGGCTATGAAAAGACGGCCGTGGGCGACAAATACGTCGCGGAGAACATGCGCGCCAACGGACATCTGATCGGCGGCGAACAGTCCGGGCACATTATTTTCGGCAAATATGCCAATACTGGTGACGGGCTGCTGACGGCCATCAAGCTCATGCAGGTCATGCTTGACCGCAAGAAGACGCTCTCTGAGCTGGCTGCGCCGGTGCGCGAGTATCCGCAGCAGCTCACGAACGTGGAGGTCGACGACAAGGACGCCACGCTCAATGACCCCGCGGTCATTGCGGCAGAGCAGACCGTTACCGAGCGGCTCGGCGACGAGGGACGCATCCTCGTGCGCAAGAGCGGTACGGAGCCGGTGCTGCGCGTCATGGTCGAGGCGGCCACGCACGCGCTGTGTGAGGAAAACGTTGCGTTTGTGATCGATGCCATGCAGAAGAGCGGGCATCTGATCCGGGTGAGATGACATGATGACGATACAAGACCTGCTCGACCTGAGCAAGACAATTGCGGCCCCGCTGTTTGCGGGCAAGACCTATCCGTGGGAAGCGCTGGCGGAGATCGGAGACTTCATTCTTCAGCTCGGCCCGACGCTCCCGGCGGAGGAATACGAGCAGCGCGGCGAAAACATCTGGATCGCGCGCGATGCCAAAATTTTCGACAGCGCCTATATCGCCGGCCCCTGCATCATTGACCACGGCGCGGAGCTGCGCCAGTGCGCCTTCGTGCGCGGCAATGCGATCGTGGGCAAAAACGCCGTCGTCGGCAATTCCTGCGAGCTGAAAAATGTGGTCCTGTTCGACAACGTCCAGACGCCGCATTTTAACTATGTCGGCGATTCCATCCTCGGCTACAAGGCCCACATGGGCGCGGGCTCCATCACATCGAACGTAAAGAGCGACAAGACGCTCGTTGTCATCAAAAACGGCCCCGAGCGCATCGAGACCGGCCGCAAGAAGGTCGGCGCCATCCTTGGCGACTATGTCGAGGTCGGCTGCAACAGCGTCCTGAACCCCGGCACGGTCATCGGTCGGCACTCGAACATTTACCCGGTGTCGTGCGTGCGCGGTGTCATCCCGGCGGACAGTATTCTCAAGTCTTCGGGCGAGGTCGTCCACAAGAAATGAAAGCAAAATCCCATCGGTGCAAGCCGATGGGATTTTTTCTGCCGTCCGCGGTCTTACAGCAGGCTGCGGTAGTCCTCGTCCGGCGTCACGCAGTCCGGCGGGAAGAACTCGTCGATGGGGAAGTGGATGCGGCTGAACATCGAGCACGGATCGTCCTCGGTCGAGCCCTGGCATGCTTTGTCCGGCATGCAGTAGTCGTACGCCGGGATGAGCAGCTGCGTGTCGCGCTCAAGCCGGATGATCGAAAACTGCCCCAGCGTCACGTACAGCTTCTTGCCGCAGCAGGTCAGTGAGAGCTCCTCGCCCATGGCGTCGAGGATCTTCTGCGGGATGGCGCGCGGCTCCTGCTCGGGCTCCACGGAGCTGCCGCAGTCCACCAGCTTCATGTGCAGGGCGATCGGGTCGACGGATTCGACCACACCGATCGGCAGGCCGTTTTCGCACGGGTCGCAGCAGCAGTCGTCGGAGGCGAACACCTTCGCGCTTGCCTGGCTGCCGAAGAGCATGACGCGCTTGTCGAAGATCGCAAGGCCGCACACCGGCTCGCAGCCGGGGAACGTCTCACCGCGCACGCGGTAGAAGTACGTCACGTCCACCGTGTAGTAGCCTTTGTTGAAGGTGATCTCCTTGACGTGCACATCAGCGCACAACAGCTCGGCGCTGCGCGGGCGCACACTCAGGGCGCAGTCCAGCTTCGCCTGCGAGCAGGCCGTGGGGTACACCCGCAGGTCCTCGACGCAGTCTTTGTCTCGGCAGGAATCAAATATCTTGCGCGTATGGATACAAACCGCTTCCCGGACGGCGGCGCTGCCCTCGACCGGTCCCGGTACCACTTTGTCTGCCATTTCATAACCTCCTGGCATCAGATTGAAGCACGCTTCAGTAACAGTGTATGCGTGGCGGTTTTCGATGTGCTTCCTTTTGAAAACCCTTTACACAAAACGCTTTCCGCGTTATAATCATATATTATCCCAAGTGGGAGGTGCGCCATGGAAGGCATCGGCTTCATCCACGAAAAACTGGACATTAAGATCCTGATTCTCTACATTTTGAATCATTTACCCGCGGCGGTGGATGCGCAGACGTTGTCCGATCTCGTTTTCTGCGACAACGGCATCCGCTATTTTGACTACTCTGACTGTCTCGCGGAATTGGTGGATACGGCGCACATCACGGAAGAGGGCGGCAAGTACCGCATCACGGAAAAGGGCAGCCGCAACGTCAATGAGGTCGCCAGCAGCCTGCCGTATTCCGTGCGCATGAAGGCCGACCGCGTCACGGAGCCGATCGCCGAGCAGATGCGCCGCGCTGCCATGATCGTCGCGAAGCATACGAACACGCCGGAGGGCGGGTGCAATGTGCACCTCGCGCTCTCGGACGGCATCGGGCAGATCGTCTCCATGCAGCTCCTGGCTGCCGATGAGGCGCAGGCGCGCACGATGGAACACTACTTTAAGGCACACGCGGAGGACGTCTATCAGGCGCTCGTGCGTATGCTCACAGAAAGCGAGGAAAACAAAGCATGAACACCTACATTCCCGAGGGCTATCAGAGCCTGCTCGGCGTTTATGACACGCAGAAGGCCATCGGCCTGCTCAAGCGCCTGTTCGAGGATCAGCTCGCCGCGAATCTGAACCTGTTTCGCGTCTCGGCGCCGCTGTTTCTGGAGGAGTCCAGTGGCCTGAACGATAACCTCAACGGCTATGAGCGTCCGGTCTCGTTCGATATTCTGCAGACCGGCCGGGAGGCGCAGGTCGTCCAGTCGCTTGCCAAGTGGAAGCGCATGGCCCTCTATCGCTATGATTTCTACCCCGGAAAGGGCCTCTATACCGATATGAACGCAATCCGCCGTGACGAGGACGTGCTCGACAATCTGCACTCGGTCTACGTCGATCAGTGGGACTGGGAAAAGGTCATTGAGCGCCGCGACCGGAATCTGGACTATCTCAAGTCCACGGTCATGGACATTGTCGCCGCCGTCTGCGAGACGCAGCGCACCATGCGCGCGATCTATCCGCAGCTTCAGGTGCTGCCGGAGCTGGAGCGCCAGGTGACGTTCATCACCGCGCAGGAGCTCGAGGACCGCTATCCGGATCTGACGCCGAAAGAGCGTGAGCATGCCTTCGTGCGCGAGCACCATACGACGTTCATCATCGGCATCGGCGGCGCGCTGCGCTCCGGCAAGCCGCACGACGGCCGCTCTCCGGACTATGACGACTGGACCATGAACGGCGATATTCTGTTCTGGAACGAGCTGCTCGACTGTGCGTTTGAGCTCTCGTCCATGGGCATCCGTGTCGACCCCGAGAGTCTGGACCGCCAGCTGACCATTGCCGGCTGCGATGACCGCCGCAAGCTTACCTATCACAAGATGCTGCTGGCGGGCGAGCTGCCGCTGACGATCGGCGGCGGCATCGGCCAGTCGCGCCTGTCCATGCTCCTGCTTGGCAAGGCGCACATCGGTGAAGTGCAGGCGTCCGTCTGGGACGATGAGACAACCGCCGCCTGCGAGCGGGCCGGTATCCTGCTGCTGTAAATACGTTCCTATGCATAGGCTCGGAGCCATCGGCTCCGGGCCTTTTGTTGTGCATTTGTGTGTACTTTGTCGAATTAAGATGTGAAACATGGCCGAATGCCCACACGAAGGCGCCTCAGTGTGCTATACTGTCCCACGCAAAGGAGGGCGGATGATGCAGACGTGGTTTCAAAAATACAGGCATGCGCTCTGGTTTCTGCTCTTCGGTGTGCTGTCAGCGTTTTATTTCGTGTCGCAGCACCTCGGCCTGCGGTATCATATCGTGCATTTGCCGCTCGATGACCGGCTGCCGTTCTGGCCGGCCTTTATCGTGTTTTATATCCTGTGGTATTTTTATGTGCCGGGGTGCATGCTCTGGGCCTGTTTCCGGGCAAAAGATGTGTTTTACCAGCAGGTGGCGGCGCTGTTTTCGGGTGCATTTGTCTGCGCGGCCGTGTTTGTGCTTTATCCTACGTGTGTGGATTTTCGCCCGAGCGCAGCGGGGCCCGGCTTGGCTCGTGCGCTGTGCCGCCTGATTTATGCCAACGATGCGCCGGTCAACGTGTTTCCGAGCCTGCACTGCTATGAAGCGCTGGTCATGCATCTGGCGACGTTCCGCGTGCCGCCGCTGTGTGCGCGCAGGCGGCTGCGTCTGGCGTCCGCCGCGCTGGTCGCTTTGATCTGTCTGTCCACGCTGCTGGTCAAACAGCATTCCGTGGCCGATCTGATCGCAGGATGCACGCTGGCTGTGGTGATGTATCTGCTGACGGATCATATTTTCGACAAAAGGAGGGAACACCATGATTATACGACCATTTGATGCCGGCTTCTTTCTGCTGATGGCGGTCATGATCGGCACGATCGTGCTGCTCTGGGCGCTGCTGCGCAATCAGCCGCAGCAACGGCGTGAAGTGGTGCTGCTCACGCTGTGCGTGGTCAATATCATCGGCTTTTTCGTTTATAAGGGATTTCTGTCTGCAGATGCGCAGTTTCTGCAGGTGTCCGGGCTTGACAAATTCAACTGGTTCAACGAGCTGCCGCTGCAGCTTTGCAACATCAATATGTTCCTGATCCCGATTGGTATTCTGACGCGTCGGCGCTCCTTGCTCGGGTTTGCCTTTTTTGTCGCGCCACTTGGTGCGCTCATGGCTCTGGTGTTCCCGGATCCGGCGTTTTCCGGCTATTCGCTGTGGCTGCCGCGGATGATGGGGTATTACCTCACGCACATGCTCATCCTGATTTGTGGGTTCAGCCTGACGACACTTGGATTTTACCGTCCCAGGCCGAAGGATTTGCCAGGCATCACAGGAGCGCTTCTGACGACTGCATTTGCGGCGTTTCTCGTGGATCTGCTGCTGCGGCACACCGTTTGCCCGCAGGCAAACTATTTCTTCGCATTCGGCCAGGATATCGACATCAGTATTCTGAACCTGCTCTGGAAGTGGATACCGGTGCCGTTTTTGTATGAGCTTCCGGCGCTGGCCATTCTCTTCGTCTATATGGGGCTGGTCTGTCTGGTGTTTTCCAAGCTGGATGTACACCGTGCACAGCGGGCGGCCGCAGGATAAACGAAAAAGCCTGACGCAGATTCGCGTCAGGCTTTTTCAGGGCTATGGCAGAAAAATACCGCTGCAGATGGGTAGCTGCAGCGGCGGCTGGAGCGGGATACGGGAATCGAACCCGCCTATCCTGCTTGGGAAGCAGGTGTTCTACCAATGAACTAATCCCACAGGCGCAATTATTATAACACAGCCATACGTCGTTTTCAAGTGAAAAATGCGACATGCCTTGACATTCCGCTGCGGGCAACCTATAATAAACATTCGTGACGTTTGACTTTGTTTGCAGATACTTTTAGGAGTGACGATATGCCGGAAGAAACCCTTCGCGAAAATAAAATGGGCACCATGCCCGAAAATAAGCTCCTGCTGTCCATGGCTGTCCCGATGATGATCTCCATGCTCGTGCAGGCACTGTACAACATCGTGGACAGTATTTTTGTCTCGCGTATCTGCGAGGATGCACTCACGGCGGTGTCGATGGCTTTTCCGTGGCAGAACATCGTTATCGCTATTGCCGTTGGCTTCGGCGTCGGCATCAACGCGCTGCTGTCGCGCGCGTTGGGGCAGAAAAACGCCGAGCGCGTCAATCAGGTCGCGGTCAACGGTCTGCTGCTCGCGGGGCTGAGCTATCTGCTCGTGCTTGTCGCAGGCTTGATCGGCATCCGTGCTTACATGCGCACGCAGACGGATATTGAGACTATCGTCAATTACGGCATCACGTACCTGAACATCTGCATTTTGTGCTCGTTCGGCGTTTTTGTTGAGATCACCTTCGAGCGCTTCCTGCAGGCGACCGGTCGCACGGTCTATTCCATGATCACGCAGCTGACCGGCGCGATCACGAACATTATCCTCGATCCGATCCTGATCTTCGGTCTGCTCGGCTTCCCGAAGCTGGGCATCGCCGGCGCCGCCTGGGCGACGGTGATCGGTCAGTGCGTCGGTGCGGTCGTCGCCGTGATGCTCAACCACTTCAAGAACCCGGAGGTGCATCTGCGCCTGCGGCACATCCGGGCAAACGGCCGTCTCATGGGTGAGATCACGGCCATCAGCATCCCGTCGATCATCATGAGCTGCATCTCATCGCTGACGTGTTTTGTCATGAATATGATCCTCATTGCGTATTCCTCCACGGCGGTCGCCGTGTTCGGCGTCTATTTCAAGCTCCAGAGCTTTGTGTTCATGCCGGTGTTCGGGCTGAATAACGGTATGGTGCCGATCATTGCCTATAACTATGGCGCGCAGAAGCCGGAGCGTATCCATAAGACGATCCGCCTCGGCATGGTCTACGCCGTCGCGATCATGGTGGTCGGTCTGCTCGTATTCCAGCTCATTCCGAAAGAGCTGCTGCTGATGTTTGACGCCTCGGACGCCATGCTGGAGATCGGCGCGCCCGCACTGCGCATCATGAGCCTGGCGTTCGTGTTTGCCGGCATCGGCATCGTGTCCGGCTCGTCGTGTCAGGCGTTTGGCTACAGCGTCTACAGCATGCTTATTTCCATCGCGCGCCAGATCGTGGTGCTCATCCCGGCTGCCTACCTGCTGTCTCTGACCGGCGTGCTGCGCAGCATTTGGTTTGCGTTCCCAATCGCGGAGATCTTCTCGCTGATCCTCTCGCTGTTCTTTTTGCGCACCACGCTCAAAAAGACGGGCATGGCGCTGCCAAAGGCAAAGTAAATATTGCTTGCATATAGGGCGGCGCCATCCGGCGCCGCCTGTTTTCGTCTCATTCCGCACGGGCAAAACCGCGCCTGCATAGGATAGTGCGGGCCGAGTGCCCAAATGGAAAAGGAGGAACGACTGTGGACAAATGCAATTTCAAGCAGGGGCCGCTGCCGGAGTGCGCGCCGCTGGCGCTGGCGCAGACGCCCATGCAGTGCGCGAGTGAGCCTGCGTATGACAAACGTATGGCGCTGGCACGCGGCACGCTGTTTCCGGGGCTGGATCTGCCGTTTATGAATCTGGTCAACAAGCCTGCCGATCTCAGCACGCCGCTGTGCGAGCTGATGGCAATGGATTTTGTCATCCGGGAGCTGAACCTGTATCTCGACACCCATCCGGACGACCGTGAGGCGTTCGAGACACTGCAAAAGTGCATTCGCCTGAGCGCCGAGGGCCGCAAGCGGTACGTGGAGCAGTATGGCCCCATTTCGCTGCGGGATCTGGAAAGCTCGGACATCTATGACTGGCTCAACGCGCCTTGGCCGTGGCAGCAGGAAGGAGAGGGAAAGTAAGCGATGTTTGTCTATGAAAAGAAACTGGAATACCCGATCCGGATCAAAAATTCCAATCCCGCGCTGGCAAAGTTCATCTGCTCGCAGTACGGCGGGCCGGACGGCGAGCTGGGCGCATCCCTGCGCTACCTCAGTCAGCGCTATGCCATGCCGTACCCGGAGCTGTCGGCCATACTCACCGACATCGGTACGGAAGCGGCGGAAGTGGTCCCTGGGCGCGCAGAGCCTCTGCAAATCGGACAAAAAAATTTAGGCATGGTTCATTTTTTTCGTCAAAAGCCAGAAAACTACGAAAAGGGTTGACAACGGCAGAATTCTGCATTACGATTACGCCATAGAAAAAATAGAAGAATGCAGTACCTGATAGAGGTTGCGGATCTGATGAGTACCCCGTGATATACGCCGGCAAGCGGTCGCGGGAGAAAGGCTGCTCCGCCGAAGCGGTTTTGCGATTGCCGTCGTGAGCTTGCTGGGACTGCGCTTAACAGGCGCAGGACTGTCACATACCTCGTATGTGGAGCACTATCAACGGTTTTCTTTGTATGCTTGCAAGAGAGCCTGCGATACCATTTCGGGTCGCAGGCTCTCTGTTTTTTCGAATCACTCTGACAGGAGATGTAGAAAATGCAAGCAAACATCAGAAGAATCGTATCCATCCTCTTGGCTGTCATGTTCTGCGTGGCGTGCTTCACCGGCTGCGGCAGCAGCAACAATGGCGGAAGCGACACGACCTCTGTCGATGTCCGGAACGCCAAGACCATCGCCGACCTCAAGGGCGCGAAGATCGCGGCGCAGGCGGGCACGTTCCACGCCGACGCCCTGTCCCAGATCCCGGACGTCCAGTCGAGCACCTATCCGGAGTTCGCCGACCTGCTGACTGCTCTCAAGAGCGGCGCGATTGACGGCTACATCGCCGAGGAGCCGACGGCCCTTTCCGTCTGCGGCTCGAACGATGAACTGACTTACCTGCCGTTCAAGAACAACGACACCGGCTTCACCGCAACGGCGGCGGACGTCGGCATCGCCATCGGCCTGAAGAAGGGCAACGCCCTGCGCGACCAGATCAACACCGTTCTGGCCGAGATCACCGCGGAGCAGAAGTCCCAGCTCATGGAGCAGATCGTGACGCTCGCTTCCGGCGGCACGGTCACGGAGTTCGCCGTCCACTGTGACGCTCCGGCCACCACGACCGGCACCCTGAAGATCGGCATGGAGTGCGCTTACGAGCCGTACAACTGGACCGATACCGACGGCAGCTCCTTCGGTGCCGTGCCCATCAGCAGCGAGGGCCAGCAGGGCCTGTACGCCAACGGCTACGATGTCCAGATCGCGCAGTATGTCGCCAACCGTCTGGGCCTGAAGCTCGAGATCTACGCCATGGAGTGGGATTCCCTGATTCCCGCGGTCAACTCCGGCGCCATTGACGCGATCGTCGCCGGCATGAGCCCGACGGCCGAGCGTGCGCAGGAGATCGACTTCACCGATACCTACTACGAATCCAACCTCGTGGTCATCATCCGCAAGTAAACAAACCGACGCAGGCGGCAGGCACTGTGCGCTCGCACGGCGCCTGCCGCTCGTCTTGACAGAAAAACGGAGTAACTATGAGCTTCTTAAACGATGTCCTGAACATCTTCATCAAGTATTACCCCCAGCTGCTGACCGGCGTCGGCAACACGGTGCTCATCGCGCTGACGAGTACGGTGGCCGGCCTTGCACTTGGTCTGCTGACCGGCGTCGTGCGCACGGCGCCGATGTCCAAGAACCCCATCCTGCGCGCGCTGCACAAGCTGCTCAATGCGATCATTGCAATCTATGTCGAGATCTTCCGCGGCACGCCGATGATGGTGCAGTCGATGGTCATTTACTGGGGCTATGCTTTCGCGACCGGCGGCGACACGCTGCCGCTCATCCCGTCCGGCATCCTCATCGTGTCCATCAACACCGGCGCGTACATGGCCGAGATCGTCCGCGGCGGCATCATTTCCATCGACCGCGGCCAGTTTGAGGGCGCCATGTCTATCGGCATGACGCACGCGCAGACCATGTTCAAGGTCATCATCCCGCAGGTCATGCGCAATATCCTGCCGTCGGTCAGCAATGAGTTTGTCATCAATATCAAGGATACCTCCGTGCTGAACGTCATCGGCGTGACGGAGCTGTACTACTTTGCCGGTATCATCAAGCGCCAGAATTTCCAGACGTTCCAGACGTATTTTGTCATCTGCATCCTGTATTTCATCCTCACGTTCACCGTCACGCGCCTGCTGCGCTGGGTCGAGCGGAAGCTGGACGGCAACGAAAACTACACGATCTTCGGCTCGCAGACGGACGTCAATGCCGAGATCCACATCACGAAGGAGGGCTGAGCCGTGGCAGACAATGTGATCGAGCTGGTACATCTGCAAAAGCAGTTCGGCGACCATGCCGTCCTGCGCGACATCAACCTCAGCGTGAAAAAGGGCGAGGTCATGAGTATCATCGGCGCGTCCGGTTCCGGCAAGAGCACGATGCTGCGCTGCATCAATCTGCTCGAGACACCGTCCTCCGGTCAGGTGCTCTACCACGGGCAGGACATCACGGCCAAGGACTTCAACCTCATCCAGTACCGCACGAAGGTGGGCATGGTGTTCCAGAGCTTCAACCTGTTCAACAACATGTCCGCGCTCAATAACTGCATCGCCGGGCAGGTCTCGGCGCTCAAGCGCAGCCGTAAGGAGGCCGAGGAGACCGCCATGGAGTACCTGACGAAGGTCGGCATGGCGCCGTATATCAACGCACGGCCGTCCCAACTCTCCGGCGGGCAGAAGCAGCGTGTGGCCATCGCCCGCGCGCTCGCCATGCAGCCGGAAGTGCTGCTGTTTGACGAGCCGACGAGCGCGCTTGATCCGCAGATGGTCGGTGAAGTGCTTGACGTTATGCGCCGGCTGGCCGAAGAGGGGCTGACGATGATCGTCGTCACGCATGAGATGGCCTTTGCGCGCGATGTCTCCAGCGACGTCGTGTATATGTCCGACGGCGTCATCTGCGAACAGGGTAAGCCGCATGAGCTTTTTGAAAACCCGCAGAACCCCAAGACGCGTGAGTTTCTGTCGCGCTTTCTTGCACGCTGAATTTGCGCGAAATACATAGTTCAAACAGCGGCGCCTCCGTCAGTTCGGAGGCGCCGCTGTTTCTGCGCGCATAAAGCACCATGTACCCGGGAAATCACGCTGCTTGACTTCGACGTGCGCCCGGTCGTGAATGACCATGCGGTCGAGCAGCTGGGCATAGAACGCTGCGTCTTGTGCCGTGCCGTCGAGCAGAGCTGTCACTTCTGCCTGCAGCGGCCGTATCCGCTCCGGAGAAATCACTGCGTTCAGAGCTGCCGTCACATCGGCGGCAATGCCGGTGCGATCTAGCGGCAGCAGCGCCCAGACCTGGGTCAGGATCTGCACGGCGTCCTCGTCTCGCAGGCTCTCTCCGGTGCAGCCACGCGTGCACCCGGCGGCGTCAGCGTGCGGGCGGCCGTACTTCGCAGCGGCGTAGCAGCGCCAGGACAGAGCTGCACTGCCGTTGCGCCGCGTCTTGCAGCGGGCAGCGCAGTTTGCGCCGCACACACCGCACCGGAGCTTGCCGGAAAGGGGATAGCGCCGGCTGTGCTTGGGCTGCCCGTCCTGTGATCGTGCGCGCGCTTCCAGGATATGCCCGGCAGCCTCAAACGTGGCGCGCGGAATGATCGGCGTATGGTGATCGCGCAGGACGACATAGGCTTCCTGCCCGCGATTATATTTCTTCTCGTGCGTCAGATAGTCGGGGGTGTAAGTTTTTTTCTGCACCAGATCGCCGCAGTATTTTTCGTTGCGCAGGATGCGCAGGATCACGCTGCTGCGCCACGGCCCGCCGCGTGCGGTCGGCACGCCGGCTTCATTGAGTTCGCGCGCAATGGTGTGCGCGCCTTTGCCGTCATTCACAAACTTGCGGAAGATGTCTCGCACGATCTGCGCGCCCGGCTCGTTAACGATCAGCACCCCGCCGCGCACATCATAGCCGAGCAGGTCGCGGCCAAACACAACGCCCTGTTCCATGCGCCGCTTTTGCCCCCATTTGACGCGCTCGGAGGTGCGGCGGCTCTCCTCCTGCGCGATGGAGGCCAGGATTGTCAGCCGCAGTTCGGCGTCCCCGTCGAGCGTATAGAGGTTGTCGTTTAGAAACAGCACGCCGACGCCAAGGCGCTTGAGCTCGCGCGTGTAATAGATGCTGTCGAGCGTGTTGCGTGCAAAGCGGGAGATCTCCTTTGTCACGATCAGGTCGAGCAGCCCCGCATGCGCGCAGACAATCATGCGCTGAAACGCCAGCCGCTTTTTCGTGCTGGTGCCGGAGAGCCCCTCGTCGGCAAAAATGCCTGCCAGCTCCCAGCCAGGCTGCCGAGCGATGTATTCCCGAAAATAGCGCTGCTGGCTCTCGAAGGAGTTTGCCTGATCGTCCCGATCAGTCGAGACGCGGCAGTAGGCAGCCACGCGCAGCGGTTTACCGGTGGAAATCATGGCAGCGGCTGGACGAACAGGGCGGAGCAGCGGCGGTATTCCGCGTCCGTCAGCAGACTGCGTGCCCGCAGCGCCGCAAGTACCGCGTGCTCGATCTGCGGCCTGCAGGCAGCGGCCGCCTTCCGCAGCGTCGTTTCATCCGGATATTTGGTACAGATCCATGTTCGTGCTTGCATTGCGGCACCTCCCGCAAAAGTGTATGCGCGGCAGGAGGCGCGCGAGAACAGAAACGGAACATTTTCGCCGCACCGGCAGGGACTGAGGAACTGGGGCACCTCGAGATGGTCGGCACGATCGTCTATCAGCTCACGCGCAGCATGACACCGGAGCAGATCAAGCAATCCGGCTATGACACGTATTTCGTCGATCATACGGCGGGGGTGTTTCCGCAGTTTGCGTCCGGCACACCGTGGACGGCAGCGACGATCGGTGTGACGGGTGACGTGATCGCGGATCTGTCGGAGGATATGTCGGCCGAGCAGAAGGCCCGCAAGACCTATGACAACATCCTGCGCTTGTGCGATGACCCGGATGTGACAGACGTCATTCGCTTCCTGCGCGAGCGTGAGGTCGTGCACTACCAGCGCTTCGGCGAGGCGCTGCGCCTGGCGACGGAGAAGATGGATCAGAAGAATGTCTATATGACCAATCCCGCGTTCGACCGCACCTGATTCAGGCGCGTATCAGAAAGAGGGGCAGGGCCCGGTGCATTTGCCGGGCCCTGCCGCATTGCGCGCAAAAAACAGCAGACACCCGAAGGTGTCTGCTGCAGATTGATCAGATCAAATTACTTGATCACAGTCCAGCGCTCGGTGACCGGGTGCTTGATGTTCTGGAAGAAGTCGCCCTTAAGATCCTTCAGGGTGTTGAAGTTGACGTCCAGCGTGTAGTCATGGCTGTTGGTCGCTTCCTGAACAGCGGCGTAATACCAAGCAGAGGTGTCCATGTTGTCGGGCCAGGTCTTCATCTGGTCAGCGACAGCGCCGAAGCTGGTGGTGCCATCGCCAGGCAGACGGCCGATCAGCTTGTTGACGATCGTGATGGCCTGCGCGCGGGTCAGCTCGTCCTTCGGTCCGAAGGTGTTGTCGCCCTTGCCCTCGAGGATGCCCATGGCGTACAGCAGGCTGATGTACTTATCAGCGAAGTTGCCGTTGAGATCCTTGAAGATATAGCCGGTGATGGGCTGGTTGACCTCAATCTTGAACAGCTGAGCGATCATGGTCGCGAACTGCTCGCGGGTGATCACGGTGTCCGGAGCAAACTTGCCGTCGCCGGTGCCGACCATAACGCCGGCCTTGGTCATCATGGTGATGGCCTCGTATGCCCAGTGGGTCTTGCTGACGTCGACGAAGGTCTTGCCGTTCTTCTTCGCGTTCTCTGCCTTCGCTTCATCGGTCATGAGCGTGTAGATGATCTGAGCAGCCTGAGCACGGGTGAGCGTGTCGTTCGGGCCGACGTAGCCGTTGTTATAGCCGGCAATATACGCATCATGGTCCGTGTCCTTCAGGCCGATGCGGAACGTCGGGTAAACGGTCACAATGTCGAGATCCGGCAGCTTGCCAACGGAGAGCTGCGGGGCGGACTTATACTGCATGCCGGTGGATGGCTGCGTCCAGGTGGCGGACAGGCTGTAAGCGTTGAGACGATCCTTCTTGGCGAAGACCGCGACACCATAGGTGGCGGCGGCAGTCGCAACGATCTCGTCCTTGTTCTGGTTGTAGAGGACGACCTGAGCACCGGTTGCGAGGGTGCCCCACCGGGTCTTCACGACGACCAGATAGTTGGGCAGGTTGGTGAAAATGTTTCCGAGTGCGTCAGAGATGACGCCGGCGGTCTCCGGAGAATTCTCCTCGACCGAAGCCGCGACGCTTTCCTCGGCTGCGACATCTTCATCGGCTGCAAAAGCCATGACCGACAGCATGCTGAAAATCATGACCGCAGCGAGAAGCACGCAGAGCAGTTTGCGGGACTTTTTCATTGATTCCACTCCTTTGATAAATGTGCATAAGTGCCGTTGTGCCGGATGTCGGGTAACACATGCCGACCCACGTACACTTATGTGTTTAGTATACACTGCGCCCCCTGAAAAGTCAAGCTATGGAAACCGTGCGCGCAAAGCCCGCTGGCGCAAAGATTTGAGAAAACGGCGGTGATTTTCCACACATTTGCCCGAAAAAGTCCCGAAAATGGCCGCAAAAAAGATGAATCACGACTTGCTTGTTGCTTTTTAATAACTTGGTCAGTTAATAGGCGAGCGTCTATTAACGAATTTTTCGCGGGAAAAGAAAATGAAATTCCCTATTGACACACTGGGAAAAACGCGATATAATCCTATTAACCTATAGAGAACGTAGGCGATGAAAAATGCAAAACCGCATTTCCGGACGCCTGTGTATCTGCTGGCACTGTTATACCAGCTGACGCGCAGAGAGCATACAACCAGCGAGACATGAAACATACGCACATACATATTAAAATTATGACACTTAAATGGAGGAACATCTCATGAGCAAGATTTATACATCCGCTGACCAGCTGATCGGAAAAACGCCCCTTCTGGAGCTGACGCATATTGAAAAAGAGCAGCAGCTCGAGGCCCGCATTCTGGCAAAGCTCGAGTACTTCAATCCGGCTGGCTCCGTGAAAGACCGCGTGGCTCTGGCCATGATCCAGGATGCGGAGCAGCGCGGTGCGCTCAAGCCGAACTCCGTGATCATTGAGCCCACGTCCGGCAACACCGGCATTGGCCTGGCGTCCGTCGCCGCGGCCAGAGGTTACCGCATCATTATTGTCATGCCGGAGACCATGAGCGTGGAGCGCCGACAGATCATGAAGGCCTATGGCGCGGAGCTCGTCCTCACGGACGGCGCGCAGGGCATGAAGGGGGCCATCGCGAAGGCCAACGAACTGGCCGCGCAGATCCCCGACAGCTTTGTCCCCGGCCAGTTTGTCAACCCGGCCAACCCGGCGATCCACCGCACGACGACCGGCCCGGAGATCTGGGAGGATACGGACGGCAATGTGGATATCTTTGTTGCGGGCGTCGGCACCGGCGGCACTGTGACGGGTGTCGGCGAGTACCTGAAGTCCCAGTGCCCGAAGGTCAAGGTCGTGGCCGTGGAGCCGGCGACCTCTCCGGTCCTGAGCGAGGGCCACGCCGGCCCGCATAAGATCCAGGGCATCGGCGCGGGCTTTGTGCCGGATGTGCTCAACACAAAGGTCTATGATGAAATCATCCCGGTCAGCAACGAGGACGCGTTTGCGACCGGCCGCCTGATCGGCCATAAGGAAGGCGTGCTGGTCGGCATTTCCTCCGGCGCTGCCGTCTGGGCGGCAATTGAGCTGGCCAAGCGCCCGGAGAACAAGGGTAAGACCATTGTCGTGCTTCTTCCGGACACCGGCGACCGCTATCTGACGACGCCGCTGTTTGCAGACTGAGTGCAGACAGGCGTTCGTTCTTCTTTCACATGCAGCGGGAGACACCATTGGGTGTCTCCCGCTGTGCGTTCAGCGGCTGTGCATGGCCAGACCGCAGAACATATCGTCGGCCATCCGCGGCGGCTCGTTCTCGATCCGGTCGCACATGCGGATGTCGGCCGCATAGTCGCCCTGCAGGCGCAGCGTCGCTTCTTTTTCCACCATCTTCAGATGGCCGCAGAAGAATTCGCGTCTTTTTTCCTCATTCCGGCAGACGTTGATGCCGGCGAGGAATGCGCAGATGGCGCCAGCGTTGGCATATCAGCGCCGATGCGCGTCGCCAGCCTTGGCGGTCTCGGTTTTTTCAGGCCGGTCACGAGCTCGCCGCCGATTTCCGGGTGCTCCGTGAGCAGGTCACCGCAATGTCCGGCCGTGCGCGCGTGATTTTTGGCGGTTCTTTTGCGCAGCAAAGACAAAAAGGGATGCAATTTTGCGCCGGATGCGCTATAATAAATGCAGTTATTCAGCAAGAGGAATCATTATGCGAATCGTTATCAAAGTCGGAACTTCCACACTGGCGCACGCGACCGGGCGGCTGAACATTCAGCGCATGGAGCGGCTGTGCAAAGTGCTCAGTGATCTGAAAAATGCGGGTCATGAGATCATTCTCGTCTCGTCTGGCGCCATCGGCATGGGCGTCGGCAAGCTCAACCTGCCCGGGCGCCCGGCGGATATGCCCGGCAAGCAGGCGGCCGCCGCCGTCGGCCAGTGCGAGCTGATGTATTTTTATGATAAGCTCTTCGCGGAGTATAATCATATCGTGGCGCAGCTGCTGCTGACCGGCGAGGACATCCGCAGCGAGCAGCGCAGCCGCAATGTGCGCAATACGCTCTCGCGCCTGTTGGAGCTGGGAGCACTGCCGGTCATCAACGAAAATGACGCTGTGGCGACGGATGAGATCGGCGTGGACAACACCATCGGTGAGAACGACAGCCTCTCGGCCATCGTGGCCGCCGCCATCGGTGCGGATCTGCTGATCCTGCTCTCGGACATTGACGGCCTGTATGACAGCGATCCGCACAAGAATCCGGACGCGCATCTCATCGAGACGGTGCCGGTCATTGATGCGCATATTCTCTCACTCGCCGGGGATAAGGGCTCCGCGCTCGCCACCGGCGGCATGGTCACGAAGCTGCACGCTGCGCAGATCGCAACGGCGGCCGGCTGCGAGATGGTCATTGCCAACGGCGAAAAGCCCGAGGTCCTCTATGACATCGTGGACGGTAGACGCGCAGGCACCCGATTCCTGATACCACATTCCTGAGGAGGGACTACTATGACGACTATGGACATTCTCAAGCGGACGAAGTCCGCATGGCCCAGCATCTGCAACGCTGCTGCCGAGGACAAAAACCGCATCCTGTCCGCCATGGCCGACAGCCTGCAGGCGGAGTGCGATGCCATTCTGCGCTGCAATGCCGAGGACATGGACGCTGCACGCGGCCATATCTCGGACGTAATGCTCGACCGGCTCTATCTGGACCGGGGCCGCATCGACGCCATGGCCGACGGTATCCGTGCGACCGTGGCGCTGCCGGATCATACGGGGCGCATCCTCGCGCAGATCGACCACACCAATGGCATGAAGATCTACAAAAAACAGGTGCCGCTCGGTTTGGTCGCGATCATCTATGAGAGCCGCCCGAACGTCACGTCTGATGCTGCGGCGCTCGCCATCAAGAGCGGCAACGTCTGCATGCTCCGCAGCGGCAAGGAGGCCTTCCACACGGCCAAGGCTATCGTGGCCGCGCTCAAGCAGGGCATCGCGTCTGTGGGCGGCGATCCGGACATCGTCAACATCGTCGAGGATACCAGCCACCAGAGCGCCACGGAGATCATGCAGGCCAAGGGTCTCGTCGACCTGCTCATACCGCGCGGCGGGGCAGGGCTCATCCGTGCCTGCGTGCAGAATGCCACCGTTCCCTGCATCGAGACCGGCACCGGCATCTGCCATGTCTATGTGGACAAATATGCTGACCTTGATAAGGCCGTGCGCATCATTGAAAACGCCAAGACCAGCCGCCCCTCGGTCTGCAACGCCGAGGAGGTCTGCCTTGTGCATCGGGCGGTCGCGGCCGCGTTTCTGCCCATGCTCAAAAAGGCACTGGTCGACGACCGCGCGGCGAAGGGCCTCACGCCGGTCGAGCTGCGGCTCGACGCGGCAGCGGCACAGATCATCGACGGCACACCCGCATCCGACAAGGACTTTGACACGGAGTATCTGGACTATATCCTCGCCGTCGGCGTGGTCGACAGTCTGGACGCCGCTATCGCGCACGTGCTTGCACACTCGACGCACCATAGCGATGCCATCGTCACCGAGAACGCCGAAAGTGCCGAGCGCTTCATCAATGGCACGGACAGCGCGGCAACGTATGTCAATGTTTCTACTCGCTTTACCGACGGCGGCGAGTTCGGCCTCGGCTGCGAGATGGGCATCTCTACGCAGAAGCTCCACGCCCGCGGCCCCATGGGGCTCGACGAGCTGAGCACCTATAAATATATTATCCGTGGCGACGGACAGATCCGCTGAGGAGGGAAGTGCCATGATGCAGTTTGAAGCCGGTTTCATCGGCGCCGGAAATATGGGCGGCGCGCTGGCGTCCGCCGCGGCCCGGCAGGTCACGGGGGAGAAGGTCGCTGTTGCCTGCAGCAGCCCCGCGCACAGCGCGGCGGCGGCCGAGCGGCTGGGCTGTCAGGCGGCCGCGCCGGAGGAGATCCTGAGCGGCAGTAAATTCGTATTCCTCGGCGTCAAGCCGCAGATGATCGACGGCGTTGCGCAGTCGCTGGCGGCGCCCATCGCAGCGTCGGAGAGCATCTTTGTGTCCATGCTCGCCGGTGTGCAGCTCGAGCGGCTCGCGCATCTGCTCGGCGCGGATAAGAAGATCATCCGCATCCTGCCGAACACCGCCTGTGCCGTGGGGCAGGGCGTGGTGCTCTATTGCGCCAACGGCAATGTCACGGATGCCGATCTCGCGGCGTTTTGTTCGCTCATGGCGGACGCGGGCATCGTCGACCCCATCCCTGAGACGCTCATCGACGCCGGCTGCGCCCTCACCGGCTGCGGCCCCGCATTTGCGTATATGTTTATGGAGGCGTTGGCCGACGGCGGCGTCAAGTGCGGCCTGCCGCGCGCGAAAGCCATCCGCTATGCGGCGCAGATGCTTGCCGGCAGCGCGGAGATGGTGCTGCAGTCCGGCAAGCACCCGGAGCAGCTCAAGGACGATGTCTGCAGCCCTGGCGGCAGCACGATCGCCGGTGTGGACGCGCTCGAGCAGCGCGGTTTTCGCGGCAGCTGCATCGCGGCCGTGGACGCGGCGTTTGAAAAGACCCGGCAGCTCGGGTAATTACGGAAAATTGCCCGGCACATGGAAGTGCCGGGCAATTTTGCACCGTATATGCTGCGGATCATTTTATGATCATGGAATTGACGGCATTTTTTCGCTCTGGTATACTCTTGCTCAGAGAATTCCGAGGCGGGACGGTATCGGTTCCCGACCTTCGGCGAAAGGAGAAACATATGAAAAAGCGGATATTCAGCTTCCTTCTGGCTGTGCTCATGCTCGCTGCGCTGCTGCCGACGGCGGCGTTCGCGGACGAGAGCACGCGCAAGGCCGTCCCGGTCACGGGCGGTAATATTTATGTGGATATGGAAAAGGGCGAAGTCGTGGACTGCGATGATACTGTCACGGAGATGATCGTCCCGGAGCAGGTCGATGGCGTCACGATCCAGGCGATCAGCGACAGAGCGTTCCAAGAGCGCAAGAATCTGAAGCGTGTCACGCTTCCGGGCACACTGCAGTCTGTTGGATCCTACACATTTTATAAATGTACCAGACTCAAAGAGGTCACGATTGGTGACGGTGTTCCGTCGGTTGAAAACCATGCTTTTTCCGACTGCAGCAACTTGGAGCGCGTACGTTTGCCGAAAGATATGACGATGATCAGTCAATTTACTTTTTATCATTGCGAAAGATTGAAAGAGGTGAACATTCCGGAGAACGTGACATGGATTGGCAAGAGCGCGTTTTCTGGCTGTTCTTCGCTCAAGAGCATCACGTTCCCGGACAAACTGGAGACGATCGAGCCGTATGCTTTTTCGGACTGCACGTCGCTGCAGGCAATCGAGATCCCGGACAGTGTTATCAGTATCGGCAACGTTGCATTTGAAAACTGCAAAAATGCGCAGACATTGACATTGGGCAATTCGCTGACAGAGCTTGGCGCCGGGGCGTTTTCCGGCTGTGAGAGCCTGACGCGCGTTGTCTATCCGGCCTCTCTGAAGGCGGTCGGTGGCATGAGCGGCTGTAAGAATCTTACCGAAGTCGTGATCCCGGATACGGCGACGGAGATCATGCAGGCGGCTTTCTCCGGCTGCACGCAGCTGCAGGAACTCAAATTGCCCTCCAGCGTAAAAACGATTGGTAGTTATGCTTTTGCTAGCTGCGGTATTCAGGAGCTGACGATTCCGGACGGCGTCGAAATATTGGAAAAAGCTGTTATGCAAAGCTGCGCGAATCTGCAGCGTGTCTCGCTTCCGGACAGCATAACGGAGATCGGTGATTTTGCATTTGCCGCATGCAACGCTCTGAAAACGATCAAGCTGCCGAGTAGCCTGAAAACAATTGGATACGGCGCGTTTATGCTCTCTGGCCTGACAGAGCTGACGATTCCGGACGGTGTTACGGCTCTGCCGGATGGTTTGTTTTACCGCTGTAAGAATCTTACGAGCGTAACGATCCCGGGTACTGTAAAGCAGATTAAAAGTAATGACTTTTTCGAGTGCACAGCGTTGACTTCTATCGTTATTCCGGAGGGAGTCGAATGGATTAGTCAGGACGCCTTTTTGAACTGTACCGCATTGGAGACGGTCTGGCTTCCGCTTTCCCTGAAAGCGATTGAAGGGAGCGCGTTCTTTTTCTGCACGAATCTGAAGACAGTGGAATATGCCGGTTCTCAGGACGACTGGGATCAGGTTGCCTTTGATAAATTCAGGAATGAGTCGCTGGTGAATGCGCAGATGCATTTTGCCAACCTGCTCACGGCTGACAAGTTTTCGGACGTGCCCCACAACTGGGCCTATGACGGCATTAATTATTGCTACACGCACCGCCTCATGCGGGGCATTGACGGTGAACGGTTTGCGCCGAAGGCGACGACAACGCGCGCGCAGATTGTACAGATCCTCTATAATCTGCAGGGTGAGCCGGAAGTTTCAGGTCCTATGCCGTTTGATGATGTCTTCAACCACTGGGCGGAGAAGCCGATTCTCTGGGCCTATCAGACCGGCGTAGTTGCCGGCACGTCCGACACGACATTCGACCCGGATAAGCCGGTCACGCGCGAGCAGATTGCGGTCATCCTCATGGGCTATGTCGATCGGATTCTCAAGCTGGAGCATACCTGGGAACCGGCAGATTTGAGCGGCTATCCGGATGCAGGCAGTGTTTCTGGCTGGGCAAAGGACGCACTGGCCGATGCCGTGGCACTGGGTCTGATCTCCGGTGCAAGCAACGGCGGCCAGACCTATCTTGACCCGCAGGGCAGCGCGACGCGCGAACAGGTCGCGACGATTCTGATGGAGTTTTGCAAAAACGTTATGAACAAGCAGTGATATGCTTCCCCCCCATGCAAACCGGGCAGAGCCGCAAAAGCGGTTCTGCCCGGTTTGTCTGTTGTGCGCGGTCAACTATTTGCCGCGCCTGCGATGTAGCACTCCTCGGCTTCCTGCTGCGCATGGATCAGCAGCAGCCTTGCCTCCTCATAGTCGTGGGTGTTGATGTGTTCCACGGCGTCGCTCAGGGTGTTGAAGAGGGTGAAGTACAATTTTTTAAAGTCCATGGCGATCTCCTTTTTGTTCAGCGTATTTGCAGTTTCCGGCGCGTCTTCCGGTCGCTGCGATGCGCAGTTTAACACAGAATGGAGTAGAAACGTGTCGAATGCTGTAGGTGCCGAAAAAACTTCATAAAGTTCAAATTTTTTGTCAGGTATGGAACAATCTTCGTGCTAAGCGATGAAAAATTAAGATTCTGCGCTCCATCAGAGAGCGCAGGATCTTTTATCATCAAAATCTTATAGCAGTTTGATCAGGATTGTGACGGCGCCCAGCAGAATCAGCACGATGCCGACAATTCGATTCAGGCGCCGGATCTCACAACGCCGGCGCCCAGTCCGGCCAAAATATAAAGGATGCATTGCGCGATGTTCATGGGATCACCTGATGTCGTTTTTTCGTTTCCGAGCCACTGATTATAGGCGCTGCATGAAAATCGTCAAGTCCCTGCGCGTGGAGTTTACAAACTGTACAGAATCGTGGGGGAGGGGAGAAACGAAAAAATCCGCCGAAGCATTTTGCTTCAGCGGATTTTGGTCCGAGTGAGAAGATTCGAACTTCCGGCCTCTTGAACCCCATTCAAGCACGCTACCAACTGCGCTACACCCGGATATTTTATTTGCTCAAATAATATAGCACACCGCGCAAAAAAATGCAAGAGGGAAATGCGGCTTTTGGGCAGAAAGTTTTTCGTTATATTTCTTTACGATTGTATCAGAATTTCGAATAGATAGGTTTCGAAATAATCATAAAATTTTTTAAATAAATAAATTGAAATTTTTGGGGTGATTTGTTAACGTGTTCTTAACACCTATATGGGATGATAGAGTCCCATGCATGCGCGGGCATGCAAGACCAACGTGGCAAAATGGAAACAAAACAAAGGAGGAAACATCATGACAGGTAAAAAACTGCAGCGGGTGCTGGCGTGCCTGCTGGCGGTCCTGCTTCTGTCGCAGGTCGGCGCGTTCTCGCCGGCCGTGTTCGCAGCGGATAGCAGCGGCTACACACTGCATGACGGTACGGCTGTTATTCCGGCCGGAACGTCGGCGGGTGATGTGAACCGCATTCTTGCGGCGGCGCTGGTCGTTGGCTTTGACCAGATGAGCGGTGAGGAGCAGGATCGTATTCTCACGGGTGAGTGGCAGTATGCGTGTGAGGGCAAGTCTGCAATTTCCACGAAAAACACTGCGTGGGGGCCGGTCACCGGTTTTGATTCTTCGAAAAAATTCGGACTTGTTACCACGAAGTATAGCCATCCTGCGCTGTCGGCGAATGAGGATGCCAGCTATCCGATCCGCCTGAAGCTGGCCGATGGTACGTTGACGAACGAAGTCAAGGTCTATAAGGCACAGAAGCCGGTTTCGTCCATCACGCTCAAGGAAGGCGTTACTGTTACGCTGCCGTACAACGCGGACGTATCGATCAATTTTGACGCGCTGCGCGAGCGCATCTTCGACCAGGTCGTGGAGAGCACCACGCCCGACCTGAAGGTCAACGACGTGACCATTGAGTACTATGCCACTGCGACGACCGGCTCTCTCGGCGCTCTTGGCCGTGCTTGGGCACCTCTGGAGGGCGGCAAGGTCGACGACCTGAACTATCCCGCCATTTCCGAAGGCGATCAGCAGATCCGCATTTCCTATGCCGGCAACGACACATATGGTGCTGCTTCCGCGGAGGTCACGGTAACCTTTGCCGATCGTGAGGCGTCCAACATCGTTCTTAAGCCTGACCAGAAGGTCGCGCTGCCGTATACGGATGCCACGACCGTCGATTCCGACGCGCTGCGTGCAGCCATTCTCCAGCAGATCGTGGACGAGGGGACTACCCCGTCTCTGACGGCGGAGAATACGGAGATCAAGTACTATGCCACGGCGACGACCGGCGCTGCCGTCGGCTTCGGCAAGAACTGGGCTCCTCTGGAGGGCGGCAAGGTCGACGGCCTGAACTATCCCGCCATTTCTGCGGGTGACCAGCAGATCCAGATCAGCTTCAAGGGCGACGATGCTTACAAGGCGTCCTCTGCCACGACGACGGTGACCTTCACCGAGCGCCCGGGCATCGAAGCGGTGACGAAGGAAAACCCGACGTTCAAGCTCGCCTTCACTGCCGACGGCGCGGCGATCTACGACAACATCCGGCAGCAGGTCTGGGATGCGGTCGTTGTGAGCACGAACCCGACTCTGACCGTGGATGATGTGACCATCGAGTATTATGCGACTGCAACGACTGGCGCTGTTGATAAGCTTGGTCATGCTTGGGTCGCGCTGACGGGTGGAAAAGTCAATGGTCTGACCTATCCCGCCATCGGTGAAGGTACGCAGGAGGTGCGCATCACCTGGGGCGGCAGCAAAGACAACGCCGCCTGGCAGTGGCAAGGGAATGTGGCCGTCACCGGCCGCGCGGACGCACCGTTCCGGCTCAAAGAGGGTGTGACCGAGGGCATGACGGTCGCGATGGTCTACAATCGCGATCAGAGCATCAACTATGAGGCGACCGCGCAGGCCCTGCGCGATGCGCTGCTTGAGAGCACGGCTCCGAATATCTCTATCGACGACGTGACGGTGCAGTACAACGCCGGTATCAAAAATTATCAGCCCTTGAATTATAGCCCGACGGGCAGCGACTTTATTGACCAGTTTGTTAAATTTGGTCTCGGATCACAGACCATCCACTTCGCGTGGAACGGCAATGCCGACTACAAGCCGCTCAAGCTGGATGACGTCAAGGTCAATATGGAGGATCATCGTATCGCCAGCGCGGTCGTGCTCAAATCCGGCGCTTCCATCACCTACAACATGGACGCCAATGCCATGCTGCAGGCGATCTTTGAAAACCTCATCGACTGGGACGCCTCCAAGCTGCCCGAAAAGGGCACGCTGAGCGTGGCTGACTTCACGATTGAGTACTATGGTGAAAATGTGCTCGGCGAGGAAGACGGCGGCATCAGCGGCGGTGTTCCGAACTGGGCACCGGTTGCCGGCGGTACGGTGAACTTTCTGAATTACCCCCAGATGGGCGCAGGCGAGCAGCAGATCCGCGTGACCTTCAATGGCGATGAGGCTTACCGTCACAGCACGCCTATTGAGGGCAATCTGACCGTGAACAAGGCGAAGGTCTCTGTTAAGGTGCACTCGACGAGCATCTATGCCGAAGAGGCTAAAGATAAGCTGGGCGAGGGCTTCATCACCACCGATCCGGCCGATAAGTTTGACATCTACACCATCTACGGCGGCATGACCAGCGATGTGACCGGCAGCGTGTTCGTGCAGCTGCCCGAGCGTATGACAAAGGGAACGATCATCGATCTCATTGACAAGACGCTCAAAGGCCTCCACCAGAAGACGCTCACGGAGATGATGCAGCAGGGCACGACGGTCGGCGAGCTGCGCAAGCTCTTGAGTGATATCGTCGGCAAGGGCGACAAGCTGCCGCAGCCTGTGAAGGATTTGCTCAAGAAGGTCGGCATCGACATCGACACGCTCGTCAAGCTCAACGAGGCGCTCAACAAGTTCCCCGGCCTGCTTGACAATGTCCGCGTGGCCTTCGGCACGCCGGATCAGGCGGGCATCTACACCGTTTACGCGATCACGAACAACAAGAACTACGAGACCGGCTTCGGTATGGGTGCACTCGTTGTGAAAAAGCACTACTCCGGCGTGAAGCTGCAGTGGAACCAGACTATTCCCAACGGCAAGCTGACCGCTGAGGAAGCGAAGAGTTTTGACTTCGGCGTAACGCTGATGTATGACGGTAATCCCGCTGAAAAGCAGACGAATGTGCACTACCTGTATTCCGGCTTCACCAGCAAGTGGCGCCCGTACTCCAGCACCACGACGCCCCCGACTGAGCCCGGCCGCTATGTTGTGACGGTCGTGACTCTGGGCGGCAACTATCAGGCAGCGCCCATCACGCGCGCTTTTCAGATCACAAAGTAATTTTCCCGCGTGTGTCTCCCGGGTGATTTCTGCCCGGGAGACATTTTCACGCCCGGGAAAACCGGCCGCGGCGGAAAAATGAAAAACGCCGAAAATTTTTTCAAAAATTACTTGACACCGGTCGATTCGTCTGGTATATTAAACAAGCGCTGAGGCGACGAGGCCGAGTAGTTCAGTCGGTTAGAACGCTAGCCTGTCACGCTAGAGGTCGAGGGTTCAAGTCCCTTCTCGGTCGCCACCCGCGGGGCGAAAGCTCCGCGGGCTTTGTATGCTGCTATAGCTCAGTCGGTAGAGCGCATCCTTGGTAAGGATGAGGTCCCCGGTCCGAATCCGGGTAGCAGCTCCAAAAAACCTGTAACCGTAACGGTTACAGGTTTTTTGTTATTCCGTTTTCTCCAAATAGGCCAGCGCCTGCAGATAGATGCCCTTTTTCGCGGGCGCAGCGCCGTCGATCCGCCGGGTGTCGAGGTTGTGCCGCAGGTCGGCACACTTGACCCTGCGTGCGATCGGATTTTTCGCCAGCGCCTGCACGTAGTCCATATAGGGCACGCCCTCGGCGTGCGTCAGCAGCCGGAGTGCATCGAGCACGGATGCGGGAAAACCGGCGCGCTCCAGATCCGCGAAGGAATACACATCCCCGTGATCCTCAATCACGTCGTGCAGCAGCGCCACGCACGTTGATGCTTCGTCGTCCATCTGCGTGGCGAGATAAAACGGGTGGAACACGTAGGGGTAGCCGCCCTTGTCGAGATCGTCCTTGTGCGCCTGAAACAGGATGGTGCACGCTGTTTTTACGAGCTGCGAGTAGTACATATGCCAAGCCTCCGTATGACGAATATCGGCGGTGCACGTCGTATATCGATTATAGCAGGTGCGTACCCGCTGCGCAACGGCACTTTGCAGCATACAGCAAGACCCCGCCGTTCGGCGGGGTCTTGCAATTGCGAGTGAGCCTGTAAGCCGGGTTCTGTAATCGACAGCCATCTATCTAGACGCACCGTTGCCGGTGCGTTCCAGCCACCTCCATGGGACGGCCGGGCCAGCCGTATGTCCCTCCGCGGTGTTGCTCCGGATAGAGTTTACAGCGCCGCACTGTCTCCAGCCGGCGAGTGAGCTCTTACCTCACTTTTCCACCCTTACCCGATCGCTCGGGCGGTATCTTTCTGTTGCACTTGTCCGAGGGTCGCCCCTGGCGGGTGTTACCCGTTATCCTTGCCCTGCGGAGCCCGGACTTTCCTCACGCACAGCCTTTCGGCTCGTGCCCGCGGCTGTCCGGCTCACTCGCCCGACTATTTTACACATCCTGCCGCAGTACGTCAAGCGCTGCGGCGATTTATTTTCTTGTAATCGCGTCAAATGGGCGGTATAATCGCTTATAAGATTCTTTTTCTTCAAAAGGAGTGTCAGCATGACCTTTTCGGATTATATCGACTACCTGCGCGACAAGCGCATCGGCGTCATCGGCTTCGGCGTGAGCAATCAGCCGCTCGTGCGCGTGCTGCTGCGCAGCGGCTGCGACGTGACGGTGTGCGACCGGCGCGAGCGCGCGCAGCTTGGTGCGGCCGGGGACGAGGCCGCGGCGCAGGGCGCGAAGTTTGCCCTCGGCGCGGACTATCTGGAGCACTTGAACTTTGATGTCATCTTCCGCACGCCGGGCGTGCTGCCGATCGTGCCGCAGCTGCGCAAGGCTGCGCAAAACGGCGCGATCCTCACCTCCGAGATGGAGGCATTCTGCAACCTCTGTCCGTGCCGTATCCTTGCCATCACTGGCAGCGACGGCAAAACCACGACCTCGACCATCACGGCTGAGCTCCTGCGCGCGCAGGGGCACACCGTGCACCTCGGCGGCAACATCGGCACGCCGCTCTTTGATCGTATCCCGGATATCCGGCCGGAGGATTTTGCCGTGCTCGAGCTCAGCAGCTTCCAGCTGCACAGCATGCACTGCGCGCCCGATGTGGCCATCATCACGAACATTTCGCCGAACCATCTGGATGTGCATCCGGATTTTGAGGACTATGTGTCAGCCAAGTGCAGCATTTACCGTGGTCAGCGGCCGGACGGCGTACTTGTGCTCAACGCGAAGGATGCCCACACCCCGCGTTTCGCGGCCGAGGCGCCGGGGCACGTGCGCTATTTCAGCAGCATCGGCCCGGTGAAAAACGGTGTTTACAGCGCTGACGGCGTCATTTACCGCGCGCATGACGGCGTGGCGGAGAAGATCCTGACGAGCTCAACGGCATCACGTTCATCAACGACTCCATCGCCTCGAGCCCCTCGCGCACGATCGCGGGTCTGCATGCGCTGCCGAAGCCGCCGGTCATCATTCTCGGCGGGCACGACAAGCACATCCCGTTTGACACGCTCGGCGACGAGGTCTGCCTGCATGCAAAGGCGGCGGTCGTTGTTGGTGAGACGGCACAGCGCATTGCTTCCGCCATCCGCGCATCGAATTTCTATGACCCGGGAAAGCTGCCGCTCGTCGAGGCACCGGACTTCCGCGCGGCGGTCGAGATGGCCTACCGCCTCGCGCAGCCGGGCGATATCGTGACGCTGTCGCCTGCCTGCTCGTCGTTTGATCTCTTCAAAAACTTTGAAGAGCGCGGCAATACCTTCTGCGCCATTGTAGAATCTCTGCACTAAGTGCATGAATCGCTCTGCCGCTGCATAGCATGGCAGGGGGGATCTGCTATGATTTGTGCGTCTCGCCGCTGGAGACCGGCCGCCCGCCGCCGGCGCTCGCTGCGGCCAAACCGGAAGGCGGCGGCGCTGCTGCTGGTGCTCGTGCTGCTGGGCGGCATGGCATATTTCACCGTGTCGGTACTGCACCTGATCACGCAGCTGGCCGTCAACTCTGCCTGCGATCTCATGCAGCTGAAGATCAACGCCGCCGTCTCGGCGGCGACGGTGCAGGTGCAGGGGGACTATTATACCTACCGCACGGATGCGGACGGGACCATCACAGCCGTGAGCGTCGATACCGAGCATGTGGGGCAGGTGTCCTCGCTCGTGCTCGAGCGCATGATGGACGGCGACGACGGGCAGGTCGAGCTGGATATTCCGCTCGAGACGCTCTTCGGCGTGAATTTTCTGCCCGGGCTGAAACTGCCGCTGCCGGTGCGCATCCTCGTGCTGACGACGTCGGATGTGAGCTACCACAATGAACTCATGTCGGCCGCAATCAACCAGAGCAAATATCAACTGTATCTGAATGTGAAGATGGATCTCGACATTCTGGTGCCCTGGGAGCACCAGGCCGAGACCGTGGGCACGAATGTCCTGCTGGCCGAGACGGTCATCGTCGGCAAGGTGCCCCAGACGTATGTGGAAGTGGAGTAAAAAACATGGATGTACGCGAAGAGATCCTGACGCTGCGCCGTCAGCTGGAGCATGCAAATTTTCTCTATTATGTGAAGGACGCACCCGAGATCAGCGACTTTGAATATGACGCGCTCATGCGCAGGCTCGAGGAGCTTGAGGCGGCGCATCCGGAGTATGCCTCGCCCGATTCGCCGACACAGCACGTCGGCGGCTACGCGCTCAACACCTTTGCGCAGGTGCGCCATCAGGTGCCGCTCGAGAGTCTGCAGGACGTGTTTTCATTCGACGAGCTGCGCGCGTTCGGCGCGCGCATGGACGGGTCGCTCACGCAGGCGCATGATTATTCGGTCGAGCCGAAGATCGACGGCCTGTCCATGTCGCTCGAGTATGAAAACGGCGTGTTCGTCCGCGGCGCCACGCGCGGCGACGGCATCACCGGCGAGGACGTGACGGAAAACCTCCGTACCCTGCGCAATCTGCCGCTCAAGCTCGACAGCGCGCCCGCAAAGCTCATCGTGCGCGGCGAGGTCTATATGTCGCATGAAGTATTTGCAGCGCTCAATGCCGAGCGCGAGCTGCTTGAGCAGCCGCTGCTGGCCAATCCCCGCAACGCGGCAGCGGGCTCCGTGCGCCAGCAGGACCCGAAGGTCGCGGCGGCACGCAAGCTGGATATTATCATCTTCAACCTCCAGTTTGACAGTGACCACACGTTCGCCACGCATACGGAAACGTTGGACTATCTGGCATCGCTGGGCTTCCCGGTCGTGCCATATCAGCGCTGTAAAACACTCGATGCCTGCTGTGCGCGCATCGACTGGATCGGCGATAACCGCGAGTCGTTCCCATTCGACATCGACGGTGCGGTCATCAAGATCAACGACCTTGTGCAGCGGCAGTATCTCGGCAGCACGGCGAAGTTCCCGCGCTGGGCAGTGGCGTATAAGTACCCGCCGGAGAAGAAGGAGAGCTGCGTGCGCGACATTGTCGTGCAGGTCGGCCGCACGGGCGTGCTCACGCCGAAGGCGGTCATCGAGCCGGTGCGTCTGGCCGGCACGACCGTCACGAACGCCACGCTGCACAATCAGGACTTCATCGATAACCTCGACCTGCGCATCGGCGACACGGTGCTCGTGCAGAAGGCGGGGGAGATCATCCCTGAGATCCTCTCCGTCGTGCGTGACAAGCGGCCGGAGGGCACGGTGCCGTTTCATATGCCGGATACCTGCCCGGAGTGCGGCGCGCCCGTTGTGCGCGACCCGGACGGGGCCGCCCTGCGCTGCACGGGCGCGGAGTGCCCGGCGCAGCGGCTGCGCAACATTGCGCACTTTGCCTCGCGCGAGGCGATGGATATTGACGGCCTCGGCATCTCGCTGTGCCAGTCGCTGATCGAGGCGGGACTCGTGCACTCCCCGGCGGAGCTATATGCGCTCGAGCCGCAGTCGGTCGCAGCACTGGACCACATGGGAAAAAAGTCGGCTGAGAACCTCATGGCCGCCATTGAAAAGAGCAAGGACGCCGGCATGGCGCGCCTGCTGTGCGCGTTCGGCATCCGGCAGGTGGGGCAGAAGGCGGCGAAGGTGCTGGCCATGCACTTCGGCACGCTGGACAAGCTCATGGCCGCGACGGAAGATGAACTCATGGCCATACCGGACGTCGGCCCGACGACGGCCGCGTACCTGCGCGCGTGGTTTGACAACGCGCAGTCGCAGCACCAGATCCGTCTGCTGCGCGCGGCCGGTGTCAGCTTCGAGTCCAGGGAGCAGATCGTCGACCACCGCTTTGCGGGCAAGACGTTCGTGCTCACTGGCGCGCTCGAGCATTTCAGCCGCGATGAGGCCGGCGCCATCATCGAACGCTTCGGCGGCAAAACCAGCTCATCCGTGTCGAAAAAGACGTCCTATCTGCTGGCCGGGGAGAATACCGGCTCAAAGTACCAGAAGGCGCTCACACTCGGCACGCCCATCATTACGGAAGCAGAATTTCTGGCTATGATCCAGGAGTAACGAAAGAAACGGAGTGGAAATCATGCGAGATTACGCAAAAGAATTTGAAAACCGCGTCGCCTTTATCCGTGACCTGCTCAAGAGCAGCGGTACGCAGGGCATCATCTACGGCAACAGCGGCGGCAAGGACAGCGCGCTCGTCGGCATCCTCTGCAAGGCGGCGTGCGACAACACGGTCGGCATCATAATGCCGTGCGCGTCCAAGCGCAACTTCGGCGAGGACATGAGCGACGGTCTGGCCGTGGCCGAGCAGTTCAATATCGAGACGCGCACGGTCGACCTCACGGCGGAAAAGGAGCTCGTCATGCAGACGGTCTCCGCCGTCACGACGCTCAACCAGATGGCGACGGCGAACATCGCGCCGCGTCTGCGTATGCTCACGCTCTACACGATCGGCGCGGCAGAGGGGCGTCTCGTCGCCGGGACGGGCAACCGCAGCGAGGCGTACATGGGCTACTTCACGAAGTGGGGCGACGGTGCGTATGACTTTAACCCCATCGCCGACCTGACCGTGACGGAGATCTATGAATTCCTGACGTGGCTGCACGCGCCGGAAAACATCATCCGCAAGGCGCCGTCTGCCGGGCTCTTCGAGGGACAGACGGACGAGCAGGAGATGGGCGTGACCTATGCCGCCATTGACAAGTACATCCTCACCGGCGAGGCCAACGAGCACGACAAAGCCATCATCGACCGCTACCATAGCCGCAGCGAGCACAAGCGCCGCCCGGCCGCGACCTACCACGCCGAATGATACAGTATTTTGATACCCACGCGCATTACGACAGCGGAAAGTTCAACGCCGACCGTGACGAGGTGCTGCGCGCTGTACATGACAGCGGCGTCGCGCTCGTGGTCGACCCCGGCGACAGCGGCGTCACGTCGGAGCGCGCCGTTGCGCTGGCACAGGCGCACGATTTCGTCTATGCCGCCGTCGGCTGGCATCCGGAGGAGGCCGACAGCTGGACGGACAGCAGCCTTGCGCACATCCGCGCGCTGGCGGCGCAGCCGAAGGTCTGCGCCATCGGCGAGATCGGGCTGGACTATTACTGGGACGCCTCCACAAAGGCAAAGCAGGAGCGGATGTTCCGCGCGCAGCTGGAGCTTGCGCTCGAGCTGGATCTGCCGGTCATCGTGCATGACCGCGAGGCGCACGGCGACAGCCTGCGCATCGTGTGCGACTATCCGCAGCTGCGCGGTGTGTTCCACTGCTATTCCGGCAGCGTGGAGATGGCGCGCGAACTGCTGCGCCGCGGCTGGTATCTCGGCTTTGACGGGCCGATCACGTACAAAAATGCCGCCAAAGCGCCCGAGGTGATCGCCGCCTGCCCGGTGGAGCGCATCCTGCTGGAAACGGATTCCCCCTATCTCGCGCCCGTGCCGAATCGCGGTAAGCGCAATGATTCACGCAACCTGCCGTTCATCGCCGCGCGTGTCGCGCAGATCAAGGGCATGATGATAGACCAAGTCGCGGAGGTAACACTGCAAAATGGAAAGAAACTCTTTGATCTCTGAGCGCTATCTGCTGCGCGGCGCGCCGAACGCGCGCGACCTCGGCGGCCTGCCGACGATGGACGGGCGCAAGGTGCGCACAGGGCTGCTGCTGCGCAGCGGCGAGCTTGCGGGCATTACGGATGCCGATGCGCACACGCTCAGCCAATACCCGCTGCGTACGGTCATCGACTTTCGCACCGATCTGGAGCGGGAGCAGAAGCCGGACCGTGTCCTTGCGGGCGTGCGCTATATCCACTGTCCGATCGTGCAGCAGGCGGCGGCCGGCCTGACGCGTGAGGAGCAGGCAGATCCCTATGGCGCCGTCGTTGCGCATGCAAAAACGATGGCGGGCAAGGAGCGCGCGTTCATGTGCGAGCTGTACCGCGGCCTTGTCACGCGGGATTTCTCTGTCGACCACTACCGGCAGTTTTTTGCGCTCCTGCTTGCGCAGACGGACGGCGCGCTGCTCTATCACTGTACGGCCGGAAAGGATCGCGTCGGTGTCGGCACGATGCTGCTGCTGACGGCGCTGGGCGTGGACTGGCCGGTCATCGTGGAAAACTATCTGATCACGAATGAGCGCATGGCTGCCTCGACCGACTGCCTGCTGACGGCGGTCAAGGACTATGACCTCACGGAGGCAGAGCGGGATGTCATCCGCACATTCGACTGCGCGGACGTGGAGTTTCTGACTGCCGCGCGCGACGCGGCCGAAGCGCGATATGGCAGCATGGACGCCTTCCTGTCGCAGGCGCTCGGCGTCGGTGAGGCTGAGCGGGAGATACTGCGTGCACGCTGGCTGACTGAGTAACAGAAGAAATGGCAATAAAAAGCGGCGTGCCGCCCATCGGGCGGCACGCCGTTTATGATATCGTGCGTATCAGGTCTTTGGAATTTGATCTGCAAGGAAGATCATCACGGGGTCTTCCTCTGCGCGGACATAAAGGGAGCTCTCGGCGCGCGAAACAGCGTCGACTCCGGCAGCACCGTACTGAGCACGACGTGGAAGGTCGTGCCGTTCCAGGCGTTGCTCTCGAGCAGAATCGTGCCGTTGTGCTTTTCTGCGACACCGAGCGCGACGGTGAGGCCGAAACCATTGCTGCTCAGGTCGGAAAAGTCCACGCCCGTCACGCGCAGCGGGATAAAGATCGTCCCGAGCTTCGCCGGAGCGATGCGTGTGCCGTCGTCACAGATGATGATGTCTGCGCGGTCACCCTCCTGTGTGACGGCAATGTGGATGCGGTCGCCGCGCGAGCAGCGCTCCATGCAGTTTGCGATGATGTTGAGCAGCATCCGCTGGATGAGCGCCGTGTCGAGCGCGCACTCGATCGGCGCTTCCGGAATGTGCACGTCGAGCACGATGCCGTTGTCGTCGGCGATCGACTGTATGTTTTCCAGCAGCATCCGGCATTCCGCGCCGAGGTCACACAGCTGCGGTGCGAATGCGAGCGACCCGTCGCTCAGCCCGGAGGCGGTGGAGGCGTTGAGCGCAAAGCGCAGCAGCCGGTAATAAAACCGCTTGAGTTCGGCGGCATTGTGGCGAAAGTGCACATCACTCAGCTGCATGCCGTAATCATGGAAGTACGTCGTGAGCGTGTGCAAGCCCGACAGCGACGTCAGAAATGGCGCAAACTGTGCGCCTGCGCGCAGCGTGTTTTCGTCCTGCGGCTCAAGCGAGAAGAGCCGGAACGCGCCGAATGATGTCACGGATACGATGACATGGCGCTTGCCGACCATGACGGAGGTCACAAATTCCGTCGCCGTGGCCTCGGTAATGTGATCCGGCAGCAGCTCGGAGAGC
>VOFC01004587.1_pt1 | contig 35236 bp, 65 predicted proteins | sample 5384161 | NCBI WGS metagenome assembly VOFC01 (sample SAMN12384722, study PRJNA508395) | human gut metagenome | isolation source: healthy gut B | host: Homo sapiens | reverse complement strand
CATTTTTTAATGTAGATTTGGGAATTGTAGGAAGCTGATACTTTTCTGTACCAACAATTGGCTCAATTCACTAAAATGGTGAACGGTTTTACTTTTGGCAAAATGTGCCCCCATCAAGCTTTGTTCCAGTGCTGTTTTTTTTTTTGCGTTTCATCACAGAAATAGTACAAAGCCTTAATATTATGTTTTTTGACAGTGTCGATCTCCGCCTGTACTCCTGGCTTTATTCCATCTGTATTATCTATTAAGAAAATACAAATGTCACTATCCTCTAATGCCCATGTGTAATGATTGCCCGCAGGCAATGTAGACGCCTCTTTACTCTCAAAAGTGTAGACATCCGCTAATTGTGTGCGCTCAATAGCAGTTTTTAATTCATCTCGTACTTTATCATATTTTTCCACACCGCAAATCGAGCTAATGAATACTTGGATTTTTTGTCTAGGAAATATCGACAGAGGAGCGGAGCGCTCCGCTCCTTTGGTATATTCCCATGAAACTCCACCTACAGGTGTGCTTATACCCGTTAACCTTACGCCCATAACGCTCCTTCTAAACGAAAGTATAATTTGCTCCTAAACTATTCTTGTGCACCCTTTTTCAAATTGCAGTCGCGGCAAAGCATCTGGCAGTTATCCGGTGTTGTTTTTCCGCCTTTGCTCCACGGAGTAATATGATCGGCATGCATCTGTTCAAACTCAAATTCTCCGCCGCAAATTGCGCATCTATGTTTTTGTTTTTCATACGCCGCAAGAGCATCACGGCGGTCAAAAGCGCGAATGGACAGCTTCTTTTTCTTCTCCTGTCAGCAGATATTCATAAATGCCAGATTTCTTTGTGACATCTTCATCACCCATAAGGCGTTGAATCTCTGCCTCCAACATTTTAGGGTCGAGGTCTGTTCGCTTGCCGTGTGTGTTGTAAAACAATCCCCAGGGCAGCCCTTTCATCTCTTTACGTTTTTTTAGGAAAAATAGCCTGTACCCAATCGATTACAGAACGGAAATAGTTCCAAAGGAGAACAGCACTTGGGTCGTTCTGGTGCTGGCCCATGTATGCTTCAATTGTTTTTCCCTCGGCATTCGCTGCCCATGAAATAGCAGTTTCCAGATACTCCTGACGGATAGAAGCACCCTTTAAGTAATCACCTGCAAGAGTATCGGCGGCACAACCGGTTTTTGAAAAATACCGTTTGGCATCCGAAACCCAAGAACCAGCGTAAACCGCATTTCGTAGTTCCTGATCGGTAAGCTGTTCGCCGGCAATATTGATGATTCTAAACCAATCCAACTTCTCAGAATCAGTTCCATCACACACATAAACGAACAGAGGATAGTCTAAAATCTGTTTCTGCTTATCAGAAGGCAGGTTATAAAAAGTACTTATCATCAACGGAGAATGTACCATCGACATACTCACAAACGGAAATAGTACGTTGCTGCCCATCTAAAACCTCAAAACCGTCAGAACCATCCTCTTTTTTTGACCTTACACCAGTAAATCACATTTAGAGGCAAACCTTTCATCACGGTACGGATTACCTCGTCCCGCTGCTTGTCTTTATAAACGAACTCTCTGATACTTTGGGCGAATATCAAGACGTTCATCGTAACCAACAACGCCTTCTTCAGCATCGTTGAAGTAGCCCTCATAAACTTGCCCAATAGTGACCTTTAATTCTTGAATTTCCATTACACTTGCACTTCCTTCGGCGTTTCGGGATGTTTGTTCCGAACGAATATTCGGTGGTAGGTTGTTTGCACCCTACGTCCATCTTTTTTTCATAATAGGGGTGTTTCTTGTCGTCCATTTCTATAACAGGACATTTTCCAAATGTTGACCCGGTACGTCCATTAGGAACGCGATCCTGCGAGTAACCAATATATTCGCTATAATCTTTTCCCAAATTCAGTGTCTCAGGATTACTAGGGGCACTTTCCGGTCCAATAATTTCAAATTGTTCCGGACAATATTTATCTAAAAAAGTAATTGAACGCCCATCATTCCTGCGTAGTCGCAAGGAATATCTGCTGTGATGTTAACGTTTATTGCATCATAATTATCAAAACGAGGGTACAATTCAGGAGAATATCGCTTGACAAGTATTAGTTCCTCATGTCTTTGCTTATGATCCAAATTTGTGTACCAGCGAACGCCCTTAACTCTAATAAACTTTCTCCCAGTGCTTTCATCGATGCCGCAACCAGCTGCGTCGAGTGGATAATCATCGGGAACATAAAACGCACGGTCTCCAGAATGGATACTTGCACCGAGCCACATTTTGTTATGCTGAATCAAGGGGAATGTTTCCTTGTATGTCGCTGCATTTATATTACCAATGATAATAAACTTTTTGTCATATTTTATCAATGTTGAAACATATTCCCTGAACTTGCTAAACGGTGGATTTGTTACAACAATATCGGCCTCTTGTAACAGTTCTAAACACTCATCGGAACGATAATCTCCATCGCCGGAAAGTTCCGTAAGCTGATTTTCTCCAGACCGGAATAATTCTGCTACATCGAACATATCCACACCGCCGTCGCCGGTTTTATCATAAACTACAGAAACTAAATTTTCAGAATTTTCATAAGCCCCCGTTTAAAAACACCCCTTTAAGTTTGTATAAGGTGTGGGAACTACTTTCAAAAGCAGTCTTACTCGCATTTTTGAAAGCCCTCAACTTCTTACAAAACCACACTGTACCTTGACAACAACATGATCGGCTGCAAGTTAATATGCTTTTTCGGGGAAGTGCCGCCACGACAAGAGCGCACCAAGAAAAAGCCATACGCCGGAGGAAATCGGGCAGGAACAGCTTGCAGGCAGACCGACACCGAGGAAGAACCGGGCAAGCTGGCAGAGAGGACTTCACAAGTCTTGTCTGTCAGGTTGTTCGGCGCAAGAGTGCAGAGAGTGCAGCTCTTTGCGCAGGTCAAGGACGGCAGTCTTGCCCAGTGGATGTGATGCCTTGCGTCATATCCTACTGGGTATTATCTGGCGCATAGCAGGCGGCAGATTTGCAGCTTCGCTGCACCGCGTTGCCTCTACCCCGCGCACGGCGTTCTCTGCATGACCCCAGAAAGGAGAGATGGTCGCTGAAACTGACCCGACACAATGGCCGCGCCGGAAAGCACGGCACTTATAACCCAAAGCACAATGACCGCAGTTTTGAAATTGCCAACAGCGAGCATATCGACCCGGAACGTGTCCAGCAAAACATCTATTGGGATTGCTACAACGGCATCCGCTCTGCTCTGCAGCCCAAGAGTGAGGAAAGTCTGGCCGACACTTTTGAAGAAGTCGAAAAGCTCTACTACAAACTGCATTACACCAACTTCACCGAAAAGACAGAATGAGCGCAACGCCAAAATCCGGCACACCGAGCGAAACCGCTCCACCGAAGATTTGCTTACCAGCAAGAAAACCTGCCCCGAAGAAGAAAGCATCTATCAGCTTGGAACGCTGGAGAGCCACGCTTCGCCGAAAGAGACTTTTTCAAATCGCCACAGAATTTATGGATGAGTTCCACGAGCGCTTTGGCAAGCACGTTCACATTCTGGATTGGGCGTTACATCTGGATGAGGGAACACCGCACATCCACGAACGGCATGTGTTCGATTGCGAGAACAAATACGCGAAACCGCACCCCAGCAAGAAAAGGCATTGGAAGCACTTGGCTTTGAACTACCAAAGCCGGACAAGCCCCTTGGTCGCTACAACAATCGTAAGATCACATTTGATGCAGCCTGCCGCACGATGCTATTCGAGATTGCCAAACGCCACGGCTTGGAACTGGACGAAGTGCCGGAATACGGCGGACGGGCTTATCTGGAAAAGCGGGACTATATCATGGCAAAGCAAAAAGAACAACTTGCTCAACAGGAAAAAGCCGTACAGAAACAGACCGCTCAGCTTGAAAATTTGAAACAAGAGCATGAGAAAGCACATCATCAGCAGGTTCGCCGTACAACCTATCAGTCCCTAACACTTCTGAGCAACGATAAAAAAATTCAAAAGCAGGAAAAACAGTTAAGTGAACTTTCTCAGAAGATTGAAGATACCGAGAACTTGTTGGATGAGATTTCTGCGGTTGCCTACGACAAAGCTGTGGCTGTTGTTTCAGAAAACGCTGTGAACGATGCTTTGAAAGCAAGCACAGAACAGGTCGATATATATTTGGACTGGCTGAAAGAGCCGGGGCGAACGGCAAGCAAGGAAACATTGGACTACACCACATATCAAATCACAACGCTGCGAAAAAATATTATTGCAGCAGTAAACAGGATTACCGCAAGATTGACAACTGTCCTTATAAAACCGGAAATCAAAAAGCCTGCCATCGAGCAAATCAAAGAAAATACTCGTCCGTCTGTTCTACAAAAAGCTGCATCAGAGGCAGGAAGAAATCAATCAGCGTGAGCAGACATGCACCAAACCGAAGAAGCACAGTCATGGCATAGAACTGTAAAGGAGGAAAATCTTCAAGAACAACAATTTATTTGAAATTGTAAAGCTGAATATCACTACCCGGCAGGCTGCAGAAGCCTATGGCTTTCGTCCAAACCGCAGCAGCATGATTTGCTGTCCATTCCATGCAGACCGCAATCCCAGTATGAAAGTGGACTCTCGGTTTCACTGCTTTGGTTGTGGAGCGGATGGTGATGTAATCGACCTCACCGCAAAACTGTTTCAACTGTCCCTGCTACAAGCGGCTGAAAAGCTGGCTGCAGATTTTGGGCTTTCTGCAACAGGCAATTCTCCACGATTCCTCTGCAAAAACCCGTAGAAAAACCGCTAAGTCCGAAAGAGCAATTCTACAAAATCCTGTGTGGCTATCGTTCTCTGTTAGCAAATTGGCGCATGGCCTATGCACCCAAAAAATCCAGAAGCGTCCCTGCATCCTTGTTTTGTAGCAAGTCTACACTATGCAGACCGTGTGCAATATCTGCTGGATATTCTTTTGCAGGGAAGTCCAAATGAAAAGCAACAACTATTGAACGGAAAGGAAGTGACCGCCCTTGGAGAAGCAATCGAACGATGCAAGGAAGCCGAAGAAGCAGCATAGCGCACCCGCCCGAAACTGGGTGGGTGACAATGGGAAAATCATTGAACCATTATTTGCCGATTATTTTTTGAGCCTGCACCCCATGCGTTGTTTTCAAGGCAGATTGTTTACGGTGGATGGCATGATCGAGGATGAAGCCCCATTGAAAAAGGAAATCTATGAGCAAGTCCGCTATTACGCTACCACCAGCGTAGCGCGGCGCATTGAACACATCATGCAGGCCATCAAGTTGGCCTGCGCATCCGAGCCGCCGGAGATTCAGACAGACCGCATCCATGTCCGAAACGGCACATACTTTGTGGACGGTCACTTTACCCCTGAAAAAGAATACTGCATGAACCGACTGCCCATTGCCTATGTGTCGGATGCACCAGCACCAACACGCTGGCTGCAATTCTTGAACGAACTGCTATACGAAGAAGATATTCCGGCCTTACAAGAATACATTGGCTATTGCCTGCTGCCTGTTACCAAAGCGCAGAAAATGCTGCTGATGGTCGGCAAGGGCGGTGAGGGAAAATCCAGAATCGGGCTGATCCTGCGAGAATTGTTCGGCAGCAGTATGTACACAGGCAGTCTGCAAAAGGTAGAAACCAACCGCTTTGCCCGTGCAGACTTGGAGTACAAGCTGCTTCTGGTGGACGATGACATGAAAACTGAGGCCCTGCCGCAAACCAACAACATCAAGACCCTTGTTACACTGGAAGATAAAATCGACATTGAGCGCAAGGGTCAGCAGAGTGTGCAGGGTACGCTGTATGTGCGGTTTGCCTGCTTCGGGAATGGCAGCTTACACGCACTGTACGACAAATCCAATGGCTTCTATCGCCGCTAACTGCTGCTCACCACCAAGGAAAAGCTAGTTGGCCGGGTGGACGATCCTTTCCTCATCGACAAGATGCGGGGTGAAAAAGCGAAACAAATTTTTTCGTAAACAATTTGAAAAAAAATCAGCGTATGGTTCATCGGTATAAGCAGAATATGTTTATGGTTTTTCGATGGAAGGAATACGAGATTATCAGGGCATTCCGGATTTAGTTGAAAGTTTGTAGAAGGAAACACGGGTGTTTCAGACTTTTATATATGCCTAAATCCGGATGAAAATATGAATTGGATGATTCTAGAAAAAGTCCATATGAGGATGAGATGGAAATGTTATTACATGCCTATTATGGAAAGAAAATGTCAATTGAAGTGCCGATGCCACAAAAACTTTTTAAAAGAAAAAATCTTTTTTGCCTGCCGACGAAGTGACGGACAGGCCTTGTGTTTTTTATATCAACCCGCTTCATTATCAAAAAAGCATTGTTTTGGTTATGCAATCATTTCGTTTTTTTAATAATCGATTTTATGCGGCAGAAGATTTTTATCAATCTTTTGTGATAAACATTTGCGCCGTGTTAGAAAATATTTATATACAAAATCAAATTGAACAGTTAAGCAACGATAAAATACGTCTTATTCGACGAGATTCGGTTACACATATGTATAATCCGTATGGGTTTCATGAAATGGCTACACAAATGCTACATGATGCGACAGTAGCAGGAGTTAATTGTGTCTTTTTTTCTATGTAAGATTAGACAATTTTACAGGAAATAACAGAAATATATGGAAAAAAGAATCAAATGAAATCCTTCTGTGTATGAAGTCTGTTTTTAAAATTTTGAGCAGGAAAAACATGTGTTAGGACGATTGGGAGGAAGTGATTTTTGCCTATTACTAGAGGGATAAAATGCAGGAAGAAATAGAAGTTCTTGCACAAAATTTTGTTAATGAAGTAAATGAAGTGAATATTTCATGGAATAAAAGAATTTTTCATAGAAGTACGCTATGGATGGTTTGTTAAGGAAGTGGGAACTATTTCTAGTACAGACGAGTGCATTCGCAGTGCGAAAAATGAAAATGAAAGTTGGTGCACAAATGCAGACGAGTGCTGCAAAATATGCTTTTGAGGTAATGAACGAAATCAGACAGAATTATCAAAAAGAAATTTCTGTTACATACATGGCAAAACGAATTGGTGTATCGCGTACGCACTTGTCCCATTGCTTTAAATTAATATATCAGAAGTCAATACAAGATTATATTACTTCTTATCGAATGGAAAAGGCGCAGGAACTTCTGATTCATACTCAGAAAAAGATTAAAGAGATTGCTTTTTTTGGTTGGCTATAAAGATGAGTTGTACTTTTTCGAAAGTGTTTGCCCGTCTGTATGGTATGTCTCCCAGTAAATATCGTAAAACAATGTTGACATGAAAAAATATGAGTAAATTGGAGATGGATAGAAAAATCAGTAGTAAGTGTTCAGGGAGTCTGTAGAGAGTTGCTGGATGGTCTGAGGCAACGACGAATGGACTCGGGATGGCATCGAGTGATATCGCAGCAGGATTATCAAGGATCTTGTCTCTTTCCTCACAGGAGGAAGGGGCAAGATCCTTTTAGTGAGCCTGGCGGCGCACGTCACTAATGGGTGAAAAGCCATAATCCGCCCTAGTAGTGGGAAGGATATAGCCAAGATCAAGTGTGTCCGTGAACTCCTTTGATATTACCTTCTACCCTATTACAATGGATAAAAAAAGACTGTTGCCGAAGCAACAGCCTTTTTAGCGTTCTCATTACTTACAATTAAGCAACTTTGATTACACATTTCTGAACTGTGATAGAATCTCCTTCTTTGTATGGAGAAGCATCTTTCATGTTCGGGATGTACATCATGATTGGGTAGTGAGCACCTGTATCTTTGTCTGTGTCACCATTTACAGCATTCTTAGGAATTGTAAATGTGAAGTTAAAGGTGTAAGATTTACCTTTCTTCATAGCTTTTGTGACAAACTTGCAGTGCTTATGTGTTTTGTCTTTCTTAACTTTAGCGCTCAGTTTCTTAGCAGAAACATGAAGAGCCCATGGGTAAGCACCTGTGTCTCCACCTGAAGTATAGTTGAAGCAAACACCCATCTCAGGAAGTGTACGTTTACCGGAGTTCTTTACTTTCAAAGAAATTTTCAGTTTACGTCCACGGTAGTCAGGAGAGATGTAAGTTTTCTCCCCCAGAATGTTGCGTCACAAAGCCAGATACGGAATGAGTTATATTTGAACTCAGAGTAATCAGCTTTGTATGGTGGATGGTTATCCGGGTTAGTAGATTTAGCGAAGTTGTAAATTACTGTACCCTTCTTTGCGTTTTTAACAGATACTTTACATGTCTGTTTCTTTTTCCGCCTACAGTTGCAGTGATTGTTGCGGTACCTTTTTGATACCAAGAACTTTGATGGACTTGCCTTTTGTTTTCTGGCAGTGAGCAATGTTATCATTGCTGGATGACCATGTTGCACTTCCACTTGCAGTCAATTTTACTTCCTTACCCTGCATAACAGAAGCCTTTTTCTTCATTGCTGCGCTAGCTGTATCATCACTTGCTACTGCAGCGGTGGTAACAGCCATAGTTGCAACTAAAGCTACAGCTACAACCTTTTTGAAATTTTAGCGAACATTTCAAATTCCTCCTTTTTAATATTAAAATGTTTTTTGATTTTTGTGCTAAATAGACAAAAATCAATCGCTTTGCGTGGATATATTATATCATTTTAATAGTTTAAAATCAAGAGGAAATGAAAATAATTACAGTACTATTTTTTGCCAAAAACATGACGTTTTTTGTCTTATTTGCAGTTATTTGCGTGGCTGCAATTTCCTGCCTTGCTTTCTGGTAACTACGAATGGTTTCATCCAGTTCACGAAAAACGTTTTTTCATCTGACTCTTCTTTTCGCGAAACAGATAATCCAATTCTTTGTTGACCTGCACCGATACAGTATCCGCAATATCCGATGTAAGACTGTCAGAATTTTCCCTTATAGCATCGGAGACAATACGGGAAAGAATGGTTTTAAACTGTATCATTTTGTCATTTGGGGAAATTTCCGACTCGGAAACCGGGTAGGGAATTACCTGACCGGATGATTTTGGTGAGAGTTTGTGTTCAATGTCTTTTAAGGAAAAACCGTCTTTCTTCATATTAATAATCTGCTCTAATTGTTTCATTTCTTTTTCCGAATAAACGCGGTGCCCCATTTCGTTTCGCGGGATATTCAAGTGGAGTTCCTCTTCCCAAAAGCGCAGAACGTGAGAGCCTACGTGAAGTTTTTTTTTGCCGCTTCCGAAATGGTATATTGTTTTGCTTCCATGTAGATAACCTCCTGTTTTATTTTTTTTTATTATAGCATGGGAAAAATGTCGATTGATTGGACATGCATTAAATGTAAAAAAAAACAGTGTGACACAGGACGACAAAAAACAAGAAGAATCGGAGCCAAAGCCCCGATTCGACAGAGAAAATGGAATTTATTCGTCGTGATATTCCAGATTTGCAAAATTTTGTGTACTGGTTCAACCACTTAAGTTCGACGGTACAGGTTGGACCATTACGCTGCTTACCGATAATAATCTCGGTGATTCCCTTTTTGGTAGAAGCGTCTTTTGTGTAATATTCATCGCGGTACAAAAACATTACAACGTCCGCATCCTGCTCAATCGCTCCCGATTCACGCAAATCAGAAAGAATTGGCCGTTTGTCCTCACGTTCTTCTACTTTACGGCTGAGCTGGGAAAGCGCAATTACCGGGCAGTCCAGTTCACGTGCCAGAGATTTTAAGGAACGTGAAATATCCGAAATTTCCTGCTGGCGGGAAATGTTTTTGAACCGCTGTTACCGGACATGAGCTGAAGGTAATCGATAATGATTAAACCGAGGCCTTTTTCCATTTTTAGTTTACGGCATTTACTTCGTAAATCATTGATGGAAATGCTGCCGGTATCATCGATATAAAGCGTTGATTCACCGAGGATAATAGAACTCTCGGTAATCTTTGCCCATTCATCATCTTCCAGTTCACCGATTCGGATTCTTTGGGAATCTACTTTTGAGTTCATGGCAACCAAACGCTTGGCAAGCTGCACTTTGCTCATTTCCAGACTGAAAATAGCAGTTGGAATATGATTAATCATAGCAACATTTTCAGCAATATTCAGAGCAAAAAGCAGTTTTTCCCATGGATGGGCGGGCAGCAATTAAAATTAAATCGGACGGCTGCAAGCCGGCTGTTCGATAATCCAAATCAATAAAGCCGGTTGAAATTCCGGTTACATCACTGTTGTTCTGAGCGGCTTTTTTGAATACTCTCAAGTGTTTCCAGGGCAACCTCTTTGATTGGTGTAAAATTTTCAGAGGAGGCACGTCCTTGTACGAGCTCAAAAACTTTGCGTTCCGTATCATCCATCAGTTCAGTAACATTAGCGGAATCCTGATAGCATCGGTTGGCAATGTCTTCCGTTGTTCGAATCAGCGAGCGCAGTTGTGATTTCTGTTCAACAATATCCGCATAGTAGCGGACGTTGGCTGATGTAGGAACGGCGGAAATGATATTACTGAGAAACTCAACACTGCAAATATCATCGGAAACGTTTTTCTCATGAAGTTTATCCACAAGAGTAACTAAGTCTGCCGGGCCGTCCTTCATGAAACAATTCCACAATAGCGGAAAACAAAATGCGGTATCTATTATTGTAAAAAAAATCATCTTCATTTAGTTTTTCAGAAGCGAGAACTACCGCATCCTGGTCAAGAAGCATGGAACCGATAACTGCTTCTTCTGCCTCTCCATTATGCGGCATAACTCGTTTGATTACGGTTTCATCCATGATTATTTTCCTTTAACAATTACTTTAAGTTCAGCTGTTACTTTTTTGGGTGCAGACGGATTGGTACATGGTAGGTTCCAATGTTTTTGATTGGCTCCTTTAACTGCATTTTTTCTTGTCCAAATCATAGGAAAGCTGTTCTTTGGCAGCGGTAGCAATTTCTTTGGTGGACACCGAGCCAAAAACGCGACCGTCCTGACCTGCTTTAATGGCGACTTCAACGGATTTTGTCTCCAGCTCTTTGGCGAATTTCTTCGCTTTCTCCAAGTTTTCTGCAGCAACCTTTTCGTCATTTTGTTTCTGAAGTTTTAAATCATTTAAATTTTTTGAGGTTGCCTCAACACCAAGATTTTTCTTCAAAATAAAGTTTTTTGGCATAGCCGTCTTTACGTTTACAACTTCACCTTTTTTTTCCAACGGATTTCACATCCTCAAGTAAAATTACTTTCATTATATGTCACCTTCTTCTTTCATTTTCGTTAAAATTTGTTTGATTTGTTCGGCGCCTTCTTCCAGCGTACAGTTCTCAAGCTGGGCACCGGCACTGGTAATGTGGCCGCCGCCGCCCATTTTTTCCATGACAACCTGAACATTTAGCTCATCGATGGAGCGGGCACTGATATAAACTTTGCCCTCATAGGCAGTTAATACAAAAAGTGGCGCGGATGCCTTTGATATCAAGAAGATCATCGGCAATTTTGCACCAACAATAGTTGGCGATTCACAGTTATCCGCATTACAAGGAGAAATAGCAAAACAATCCATAAAAATTTCTGTATTTTGTATTGCTTCAGCTCGAATTTTGTATTCTTCAATGTCGGAACGGAACATTTTGCGAATGCGGATAATATCTGCTCCGGAACGACGCAGGAATGCAACTGCTTCAAAGGTGCGGACACCTGGTTTATTCATAAAGTTATTCGTGTCAACCATAATACCGGAATAAAGGGCATCGGCTTCTACGGCTTTTACACGGATTTCCTCACCGGCATACTGTAAAATTTCTGCTACCATCTCACTGGCTGAGGAAGCAAACGGCTCAACATAGGAGAGAGTAGGGTTTTCAAAGGATTCACCGGTCTGTCTGTGATGGTCGATAACCACCAGAGAGGAAACTATCGGAATCAAATCCGGTGCATCGGTGTAGGGATGGACGGTTTACATCAACGACCACAAGTAAAACTCCGTTTCCATTTCCGATAAATTCCTTCGCATTCTCACTTGTAACAAAAGTGCCATCCGGATAATCTTTGTTGTTCTCAAATAATTTCAAAAGCGGTGCCAGCGAAGAAGTTACCTGATTTACAATGATTTTCGCTGGTTTTTCCAGAGACTGTGCAATTCGGTAAATACCAATAGCACTGCCAATTGCGTCGACATCCGGCAGACGGTGTCCCATAATGACTACTTTGTCAGCATTAATAATGGAATCACGCAGTGCCTGTGCCTTTACGCGGGCTTTAACGCGTGTTTTTTTCCTGCTGAATACTTTTTCCACCATAATAAAGTAAATTGTCTTTTGTCTTAATGACAACCTGATCACCACCGCGGGCAAGTGCTAAATCAATAGCACTGCGGGCATATTCCTGACGTTTGCGGTAGGTGTTTGCCTGAATTCGATTCCCATACTAATGGTAATGGAAGTATCATTTCCACATTAATCGAGCGGATATCATCAAGCAGCGAGAATTTGTCTGCCTGCAATTTTGACAGATATTTATGCTGGAAGAGGAAAATGTATTTATCCTTTTCAATTTTACGCGTAATCGCATCAATGCTTAACATGTATTTATTGATTTTTCGATCAACCATCGCAGCCAATAAGGAGCGGCGTACATCGTCAACATTTGCAAGGGATTCATCGTAATTATCGATGTAGAGCAAGCCGACATTGACACGCTGGTCGTAGTTTTCACGGATATAGTGCACAATTTCGGTTTCATCATAAATGTAAATGACATACAAAGCGTCACCGATTCCCACCTGTCCGGCGTTTTTTATGGAGGGCATCCGGTGCCTTTTCTAGAGAAACCAATTGCGTAATTGCCTTTAAAGTAAGTTTCTTCCACATGAAAATGAAGTTCTGTTGTCTCATAATTTTCCTCCGGAAGATATTCTTTGGTGAGAGCCGGAATGGCATCGTTTATATGGTAGTTTTTTGATAATTTGTCGGAGAACTGTTTGCGGAAATTTTGTTATCCCACACACAGACTCCATTTGTGTCCAAAAAATACAAATCGGAATGTCTAATTCCGTGGCAAGTTTATTAACCGTGACGTGAAATCGCATCGAGTAATCGACTAAGTTGCGCAGTACAGCACCTCGTTTGAAAAAGTATAAGACACTGGCAATGATTAAGTAAAATAAAACGTAAATACTCATAATAATGCCGGCACGCAGGTTGATTACATAAATATGAACATTCATTGCGATTAATAAAAGCCCTAATAAGAGCGGCCATCGCAAATAAGATTTCAAAGTCCCTTTAATTCGATTCTGACTCAACTTTTTACCTCCTCCCAGGAAATGTTCCCAAATTGCATCATATCAAGAATATTATTATATCACGGATTGTAAATGTTGACAAACCCTATTTGATAGATGTATTATGAGGGTAAAATAGAGAACAAAAAGATTGAGTAAAGGAGGATACCATGTACTGTAAAAAGTGCGGAACAGAATTAAGGGAAAGTGATACATTCTGCTATTATTGCGGAAATCGAATTGGATGGATGCAGCGGATGTTGTCAAGTAAGGCATTTATAGGAAGTGTGATTGCGGTTTTTGTTGTTATCATTGCAGCAGTACTTACCTATTTTATATGGACAGGAAAATTACGATGCCGTCGTTTGATAAGGGTCAGACGACAGAGCAGAATAAGATTGTGGATTCAGGAAAATCCGGAAAGGATTCAGATAATCCTGCATCGAAGGCAACAGCTACGCCGGCACTGACAGCTACGCCGTATGCGTTTACTCCATCGGATGTAACGAAGACAATGAAGAAAGAGATGAAACCTTTGACAGAACGGTTGAAACCATTTTTTTGGCATACAGCGCATCGTTTTATGCAAATGGTTCCCATAGCTTTAAATTTGACACGACCTTTGTGACGACGATGGCAATTTTTAATTTGGAACATTCGGATAAGACACTGCGGTATGGCGATTCAATGTCGAAAGTGAAGAAGGAAGCTAAGAAAGAAATTAAAAAGATTTTTGGCTGCAATTACAAATACAAATTTGCGTATACCGGAACTTATCCGGGCTATGTGGTACCGTCCGACCGGAAATACAATTGTGTTTAATTCCATGCGGATTCCGGGAAAAGATTATCAGATGAAAGTGAAAAAGATTACCGAGTATGAAGAGGGTAAATACAAGCTTACAGTGGAAGCGTATCTGACGAATGTGGGCAGTAGTGTCAAGGGAGTATCGCAAAAATACAAAGTGTATTTGGAAAAAGACGACAGCTCCGAATTTGGGTTTGTTGTCAGCAAAATTAAATTATAAGAAAAGAAAAAGAACTGATTCTACGGAATCAGTTCTTTTTGGATTCTATGCAATTAGTCCAATGTATATGGCATCAAGGATACGTGACGGGCACGTTTGATTGCTACTGTCAAAGCTCTCTGGTGCTTAGCGCATGTACCGGTAATTCTTCTAGGAAGAATTTTTACCTCTTTCAGACATATATCGTTTCAGTTTTGCAACATCTTTGTAGTCAATGTAATCATGCTCTTTGTCAGAACAGAATGCACAAACTTTTTTTTTCTTCTACGTGGGCCTCTTCTTCATTGAGAATCGCCTCTGTCTTTATTGTAAGCCATCGTTAAAACCTCCTATAAAATTCTTGTATCAAGAGCTAAGCCTAGTTAAATGGCAGTCCGTCTTCGATACCATCCGGAATGTTCATGAAGTCATCATTTGCTGCTGCGTTTGGCTGTGGAGCACCGCCACCAAAGTTTCCACCTTGGGCTGCGTTTGCATCCGCTGTGCTTTTTGCGCTCTGCAAATTCGATTTCTTCAGCAATAATCTGGACACTGTATACTTTTTCACCGTTGTTGTTGGTATAATTGTCGTTCTGAATACGACCGGTCATCAACATACGGGAACCTTTTTGGAAATATTTTTCCACAAATTCAGCCTGACGGCCAAATGCAGTACAGTTAAAAAAATCGGTATCGGTATCACCCTGACGGGCAAAACGACGATTTACTGCAATGCCAAATCTGGCAATAGCCAATGAATTTTCACCCTGGGAATAACGAATCTCAGGGTCACGGGTCAGATTACCCATTAAAATTACCTTATTCATGGAAGACTCCTCCTTATCTTATGCCTCCTGTTTTACGCATAAGTATCTGAGCACGTTGTCCATAATGCGAAGTCTCTGTTCCAATTCAGCCGGAGCACTTGGCTCAGCGTCGAACTGAATAAAGTAATAAAAGCCTTCACCCATCTTCTGAATTTCATAAGCAAGTTTTTTTTGCCCCATTCATCGACGTTTGTAATCGTTCCGCCAAGAGAAGTGATATACTCTTTTTGCCTTCTCGACGGTGGCATTTCTTACTTCGTCTTCAACTTTTGCACTAACAACTAAAGCTAATTCATACTTATTCATAGTTGCTTGCACCTCCTTTTGGTCTCTGGCTCTTCCAATCTATACACTTCATAGAGGAAGAACAAGGAATATGATTAAATATCACGGAGTTAAATTATAACACAGAGGGTAGGCAATTACAAGAAAAAATTTACAAAAATCCACGAAAACTTTTCTCGACGGTTTTTCGAGGTACCATTACCTGATGACTGCATTTTGTGCAGCGTAGGCGGAAATCCATACCTACCCGTAAAATTTCCCAGCAATTTTCGCCGCAGGGATGAGGTTTCTTCATTTTAATCTTTTGTCCTACTGAAAAATCCATCGTAACCTGTCCTTTCTGTAAATTATTTGTTCCTAGATTGTTACAAAAATATTTAATCAACATGACAATGAAAAAAAGCCAAGGAAGAAGAGGATGAGAAAGAGCTGGAATCCGGTGTCCGCCCGGTCAATCCATCCCTGCTTTTCTGCCTTTCGCAGTTTGTCATAGTCGACATCGCCGTTAATAATGTCTTTAATACGGTCTTTGAAACGATATTCTTCTGACATGAAAAGCCCTCCTTGTTACTTTTTCTTGTTAATCTTTTCTAATGATATGTTGTCCTCGATGTAAACGGTGTAACTGTTTTTGGTAAAGGATACTTTCATTAAAAAGCCTGATTTAACCTGTTTTTCATTTAATTGGAAATAAGCTGAATAATTTTTTTTTCTCATCAAAGTCATCAATTTTGATACAGTGTTTTTTTCTGACTTTAAATAATTATAGTAGGTTTTAGCATCGGATATTCCTTTGTCACCGGCAACATCGGTGTAGTAGTAGGTTATCATACCATGGTCGCTTGTGGATGAAGTATCAATGGTATCCATGCTGCAGTCAGTACCGCAGACAGTTGTGATGGATTTGATATTCATGCCAAGCATCGAATGAACTTCCGGTTTTTTGTAGCCACAACCCGTCAAGGCGAGTGTGGCTACAAGAAACAGAAGTGATAATAATTTCTTCTTCATAATAATATTAAGCTTTCAGTGTATCATACAATCCTTTTACTGTAGGATAGATTTCTTTGAATTTTGCGTATTTCTTATCGTATTTAGCAGCAAGTGCAGGATCCGGTTTTTCTGTGCCGATAACTTTGACAATCTTGTCAGCAGCTTCCTGAACGGATGCATATTCGCCACAGGCAACAGCAGCTAACATGGCGCCGCCAAGACCAGGACCTTCTTCACTCTCGATAATGTTTACGTTGATGTTTAATACATTTGCCATGATTTTGCGCCACAAAGGACTCTTTGCGCCACCGCCACAGATTTTTGTCTCTGTAATGTTAATGCCGAGGTCTTTTGCAATTTCATAGCAGTCACGCATAGCAAATGCAACACCTTCCAAAACAGCCTGTGTCATGTCAGCGCGTGTTGTATCCATTGACATACCAATGAAGAGTGCTCTGGCATCCGGGTTGTTATGAGGAGAACGCTCGCCCATCAGATATGGGAGATAGTAAACGTTGTTTTCGCCGAGTTTATCGTCGGTAATTGGCTCCTGCTCTTTTCCGTAGTCTTTTGTTCCAATAATTTCATCCATCCACCATTTGTTACAGGAAGCAGCACTGAGCATGCAGCCCATCAAATGGAAGTTTCCGTCTGCGTGGTCGAAAGAATGAAGAGCGTTGAAACGGTCTACGCCAAATTCCTTGCTGGAAATGAAAATGGTTCCGGAAGTACCAAGTGAGATATTACATCCACCATCACCAACCGTTCCGGTACCAACTGCAGCAGCAGCGTTATCACCGGCGCCGGCAGCAATTTTACAATTGGTTGTAAGACCAAGGGCAGCAGCAGCTTCTTTGGTAAGAGAACCGGTTACTTCATAACTTTCAAATAATTTTGGAAGCTGTTCTTCTTTTTACGTCACAGATTTCCATCATTTCTTTAGACCAGCATTTATTCTTTTTACGTCCAAGAGAAGCATACCGGATGCATCAGAGTAATCACAGCTGTGAACGCCTGTCATTTTGTATGCGATGTAATCTTTTGGCAGCATAATCTTTGCAATTTTAGCAAAGTTTTCCGGTTCATTTTCTTTTACCCAAAGGATTTTTGAGCAGTAAATCCGGCAAATGCAATGTTTGCGGTATACTCAGAAAGTTTTTCTTTTCCGATTTCGTTGTTTAAGTAATCAACCTGTTTGGTTGTACGTCCGTCGTTCCAAAGAATGGCCGGACGGATTACGTTATCATTCTCATCGAGAATAACAAGACCGTGCATCTGTCCACCGAAACTAATGCCGGCAACTTCTGAAGCATCAAAACCGTCTACCAGTTTTTTGATACCGTCTACGACAGCATCCCACCAGTCTTCCGGTTTCTGCTCAGACCAGCCCGGATTTGGGAAGGAAAGTGGATATTCTTTTGAAACGATATTGCAGATTTTACCGTTTCCTTCCATTAAAAGCAGTTTTACTGCTGATGTTCCTAAATCAACACCAAATGTAATACATAATGTACCTCCTGATTTGTTTTTTGTTGGATTCTTAAGAATCTCTGTATTGATAGAAAGCGACCCGCAAGCGAGTCGCTTTCTTTATACTTTACGCTATTTGATTATTAAGCGAATGGGTTCTCTGTTGGGTAACGAACACCTGCCGGCTGGTTATAACCAATTTCCTCAACCGGAACACCGATATACTTGAATACTTCGTACAATGTTTTGCCAAAGTGACCGAATGCAACAGCACCATGGTGAGGATAGTTACCTTCAATCAATACGTGGCGGTAGAAACGGCCCATCTCAGGAATTGCAAAAATACCAATTGCTCCGAAGGAACGTGTGGCAACCGGAAGAACTTCACCGTGTGCGATGTAAGCACGAATCTGTGCGTCGGCTGTGCTCTGCAGACGGAAGAATGTGATATCGCCAGGAACGATGTCACCTTCCAAAGTTCCGTTTGTAACTTCGATTGGAAGTGAACGAGCCATAATCTTCTGATATTTCATCTCATGAGCAGTCAGCTTGCAAGCTGCTGTATTTCCGCAATGGAATCCCATGAATGTATCTTTTAATGTATAAGTGCCATATTTGCCCTTGATATCTTCTTCGTACAAGTCAGCAGGAACGGAGTTGTTAATGTCAAGAAGTGTTACAACATCCTGGCTTACAACAGTTCCGATGAACTCAGAAAGTGCTCCGTAGATATCTACCTCACAGGATACCGGAATACCCTGTGCTGTCAAACGGCTGTTTACATAGCAAGGTACAAATCCAAACTGTGTCTGGAATGCAGGCCAGCATTTGCCGGCGATTGCTACATATTTGCGGTAACCTTTGTGTTCTTCAACCCAGTCAAGAAGTGTCAACTCATACTGAGCAAGTTTTGCAAGGATTTCAGGTTTTTGTTGCCTGCACCAAGCTCTTTTCCATGTCAGCAACCACGCCAGGAATTCTTTCGTCTCCCCTCATGTTTGTTGAATGCTTCGAACAGGTCAAGTTCGGAGTTCTCTTCGATTTCAACGTTCATGTTGTAAAGCTGTTTGATTGGTGCATTACATGCCAGGAAGTTCAGTGGACGAGGTCCAAAGCTGATAATCTTTAAGTTATTCAGTCCTTCGATTGCACGTGCAATAGGAAGGAACTCATGAATCATGTCAGCACAATCCTCAGCAGTTCCAACCGGATACTCAGGGATGTATGCTTTTGTATTTCTCAATTTCAAGTTGTAGCTTGCATTGAGCATACCACAGTAAGCATCTCCACGGCCATCCATCAGGCCGTTGCCGGATTCCTCAGCAGCGGCAACAGAACATAACCGGACCGTCAAAGTGTTTAGCCAACAAAGTCTCAGAAATTTCCGGACCGAAGTTACCTAAGTATACGCAAAGAGAATCGCAGCCGGCTTTTTTGATATCTTCCAAAGCTTCGACCATCTGAATCTCGCTTTCTACGATACATACAGACATTCATAAATGTCATCTGCTCCATATTTTTTTGTGTAAGCTTCTACCAAAGCTTTTCTTCTGTTTACAGAAAGTGACTCAGGGAAACAGTCACGGCTTACTGCAACAATTCCGATTTTGGTTTTTGGCATGTTGTTTAAGTTCATTTTAAAAAACCATCCTTTCTTTATATAAATAGTAATCGTTTACTGTGCCTGATAAAACAAGCACTCTTGAAACAAAAATCAGTATCTTCATTTTATACTATATGTGGGCAAAATGCAACAGAATTTTACACCGGATTAAAAGTCTACATGGTCGGGGTCGCCGTGCATTTCATTTTTGTTTAAGGCGTCAATTTTTTCGATATCTTCGGTGCTTAATTCAAAATCAAAACCTGCGAATTGCTGAGGATTCGGGCTTCTTTTGGTGGATTTTGAATTGTGACGATGCCGTTTTGCACGTCGTAGCGCAGAATAATCTGTGCAATATTTTTTTTCATACTTTTCGGCAAGGCTTTGCAGAACCGGGTCGTCAAAGCATGCACCACGGGCGAGCGGACTCCATGCCTCCGGTACGATATTGTGTTTCTTACAGTAGTTACGAAGTTCTTTTCTCGTTAAATAAGGGTTACATTCAAACTGGTCAACGGCCGGTGCAATGTTTGCATGGACACTTAATTCTTCTAAGTGATGCGGTAAAAGTTGCTTACGCCGATGGCCTTTACAAGTCCCTCTTCATATAATTGTTCCAGCACATGCCACGTTTCTTTGATTTTGCCGGGTATTGGCCAGTGGATGAGATATAAATCGACGGCATCTACACCAAGGTTATCTAAACTTTTTTCGAATGATTCACGCTGGCGGCTCTCGCGCTGCATGTCGTTCCAGAGTTTGGTTGTAATAAATAAATCGTCTCGTGGAATTCCACTGTCTTTAATCCCTTCACCGACTTCTTTTTCGTTTTCGTAAAATGCGCAGTATCAATCAGGCGGTATCCGTGTCTGATGGCTGTCGAAACGGCGAAAGTGGTTTCTTCCTTGGAATTGTAAACGCCAAGCCCGAAAAATAGGCATAGCCACATTGTTTAAGGTTACGGTTGATTGTAAAGACTGCATAGAAATCCTCCTATTCTGTTTTTTGAGTAGATTCTATTATATAGAAGCGAGGGTGTCAAGAGGGGAGTGATTCCGAATGCGAAACCCATAGAAAAAATGGTTCTTTCTTGTTGAAATTAGTAATAGGTTTGAAATGGTCCGCTTCCCCAAATATCATTACTTTCGATGGTAACACTTCCAGTGAGAACCATTCCCATCTTATTCGTAGTTGTTCCTGATTGAAAAAATGAGTTCTTTTTTGAAAAATTTTTTCATGAGAATTGAGTCTATGGAGACAAAGTGATCATTAGTTTTTTCTTTACTGATTCACGATATGCTTTTGGCGATGTGGTGAATTTTCCTTTAAATTGCCGACTGAAATGTTCGACGTTTGAATAGCCGCATTGTTCTGCAATTTTGTATATTGGTAATGTTGTTGTGGCCAGCTTTTCCTTAGCCAGCAGGAGGCGGTGTTCAATAACGTCTTCCATACACGATGTACCGAATTTTTTTGATACAATTTTTTGCAGATGCCTTGTTGAAATGTGTAACTGTTTGGCCATATCCGGTATATTCCATGGAGAGGACGGATTGCTGGCAATATTGATATGAAGCTGCTGCAAAGCCATTTCGTGGAAAGTACTAGAGTTATTGTAGGACAGAGATTCTTTTAGTTTTGAAAAAGAATCTGAAACAGGGATTGAACAGTGAAATTTTTTTATATTGGTTTTGAAAAAAATTTTCCACAGCAATTAAGTGAATAAGGCTGCTTATATAAGAGTGATCCATTGCTTTTAAAAGGGGTACCAAGAGGTACGCTGCTATTACAGATAAATGGTTCATCGGTATAAAATCGCAGCCAGTCATCACAGAATATTTCATTTTCAAGGGAACCGTATTCCATAGAAGAATAGGGTGGGTATAGAGTAATGCTGTGTGCGGGCATGATAATACGTTTTCCATCTATGATATGGTAAGCCGGTGTATGTGTCATAGTTATCAGCCACCAGTCATTTGACTGATCAGTTACGGTACAGGTAAATCCTGCAGGATGCGAAGCATTGCTTTGTACGTAAATAATATCTATCATAGTTATTCGAAGCCCCTTTGCTGAAAAAATTTTGATCCTAAAAATAGAATACACGTTATGGCAGAGAAAAGCAACAAAAAATGCCCCTATATATCATGAAATAGGACACAAAATGTCATAGAAGGAACTATACAGATTTGTTAGAATAAAGGTAAAAAATGATTAAAGATAAGAAATGGAGGCTTGTGAAAATGAAAAAATTTTTTCAAAAGTTGTTGCCGGAGCACTTGTTCTATGCATGGCGACATTATCATTATCAATCCCATCAAAAGCGGACAATCCAGTTGTGCAAAATATTTACACAGCGGATCCGGCACCGATGGTTTCGGGGGATACGCTGTACTTGTATACATCGCATGATGAGGACAAACTGATAAAAAAATTTTTACACAATGAATGACTGGAAATGTTATTCAACAAAAGACATGGTGAACTGGACAGATCATGGGACTGTTTTGTCAAGAGACGATTTTAAGTGGATGGATACGAAGGATCCTCGTGCTTGGGCACCACAGTGTGTTGAGAGAAATGGCAAATTTTATATGTATGTACCGGTTCATAAAAAGAATGGTGGTATGGTTATTGGTGTAGGCGTCAGTGATAAGGCAACCGGACCATTTGTTGATGCTATTGGTAAGCCATTGGTAGATGAGGGGGACTGGAATGACATTGATCCGACCGTATTTATCGATGATGATGGACAGGCTTATTTGTATTTTGGTAATCCCAATCTTCGCTATGTGAAATTGAATGAGGATATGCTTTCTTATGATACGACTATTGGTAAAAGGTGTTGTATCGCTTTGGATATGAATGAGTCGGGTTTTGGCCCTAAAGTGATGGAAAATGGGAAATTATCCTGTCAGTGTTCTTATGGAGAGGGACCATGGTTTTAAAACGAGGCAGTTTGTATTATATGGTATATGCTGCATTTGGACCAACAGTGGAGCAGAACATCTGGCATATTTCTACAAGTAAATCGGCAACCGGTCCGTGGGAATATCAGGGAGTTATTGCCATCCCAGGGGGTGCTATACAAACCATCCGGGTGTTGTAGACTTTTATGGGACATTCGTATCTGTTCTATCACGATCAGAAATTAAAGGGAGGCAGCAGTTATCACCGTTCTGTTTCTGTGGAAGAGTTTACATATAATGAGGGACGGTACATTCCCTACTTTAAATATGACAAAGGACGGACCTGCCCCAATTGCAAAACTGGATCCATATCAGTGGACGGAGGAGAAACCTATGCAAAAGGAACAAATGTTGAGTCAGAAGGAAATGGCACAGTGGGAATGAACCTTTTGTGACATTAAAAATGGAAGTACGATTAAAGTAAAAATGTGGATTTTGGTGAAAAGAGAGTGCGGTTTCCTTTAGAGCTGCCATAGCAAGCGAGAAAAAAAAAGCAACTATGGAATTACACTTGATTCAGCAGATGGACCATTGATCGGAACACTTTAGTATTGATAATACCGGTGGTGAGTATATATTCAAAATACTTTCTACGGATATAACAACTGCAACGGGAATTCATGACCTATATATGGTATTTAAGGGAGAAGATAAGGTATCTCTGGCTAAATTTGACCACTGGAGATTTGTAGATGAAAAAGGTGCCGATGCAATTCCGGATCCGACACCAAAGCCGACTCCTGTACCGACACCAAGTGTGGCTCCTTCTGTAGCGCCGACTGCTACACCGAATGTTGGAAACACCGGCACCGACTATTGTACCAAGTCAGACACCGGCACTGACACAGTCTTCGGAAAACAAGAAAATAGAAAGCCCACAGCCGAAAGCGACTGTGAGGGCAGTAAAAAAGATTAAAGTGGCTAAAGTCAAGGGTGTAAAAGTAACAGTGACAAAGGCAAAAAAGCTAAGATTTCCTGGAAGAAAGTCAAGAGGGCAGCCGGTTATCGGGTGATGTATTCGACCGATAAGAAATTTAAGAAGGCAGCCGTTAAGATTACTACTAAGAAAGCAAATTATGTTACGAAAAAGCTGAAAAGGGCAAAAAGTATTTTATCAAAGTAGCTGCATATCGAAAAGACAAAGCTGGTAAGAAAGTATACGGAAGTTTTAGTGCTGTTAAGAAAATTAAAGTAAAATAATAATTACAAGATACTATAGATCTGTTGTAAGATAGGTCTATAGTATCTTTTTTATGCTGAAAAGAGATGGTGCTAGAATTCTTTTTCTGACTAACCCTCGTACGAAATTCATTCCACTATTGCCTAAACCCGCAAAATAGGGTAAACTAAAGAACGTATCTAAGACACGTACTTTCGAAAGGGAGGCAGATATGAGACGAGTAGCTTTTTTTTGACCAGTGGTGGTGACTGCCAGGCTTTGAACGCAACAATGCGCGGCGTGGCAAAAACGTTGTATAATGCAGACCCGGACACACAGATTATCGGTATCCTTGAGGGTATAAGGGTTTGATGTATGAAAAGTATGTAGAAATGAAACCGCTTGATTTTTCCGGCATTTTGAAGGAGGGTGGAACGATTCTTGGGTCTTCGAGACAGCCATTTAAGAATATGAGAAGCCGGATGCCAACGGCATGGATAAAGTGGCGGCGATGGTGAATACTTACCATAAATTAAAACTTGACTGTCTTGTGATTTTAGGTGGAAATGGTACACAGAAATCCGCTAATATGCTGCGGGAGGAAGGCTTAAATGTTGTAGGACTTCCAAAACTATTGACAATGACATTTGGGGAACAGATATGACATTTGGTTTCCAGAGTGCCGTGGATATTGCGACTACGGCGATTGATTGTATTCACACGACAGCGTATTCGCACGGAAGAGTATTTATCGTGGAAGTTATGGGACATAAAGTTGGATGGCTTACACTTCATGCCGGGATTGCCGGGGGAGCAGATGTGATTTTGATTCCGGAAATACCATATGATATTGACGCTGTGGTACAGGCAATTCAGAAGCGCACGGATGCCGGAAAGCGTTTTTCAATTCTGGCAGTGGCAGAGGGTGCAATTAGTAAGGAGGACGCACTTCTTACGAAGAAAGAGAGAAAAGCAAAATTAAAGAATAATCCGTATCCAAGTGTTTCCTATAAAATAGGAGCAGAGATTGAGGAGCGCACCGGGCAGGAAATTCGCATTACGGTGCCGGGACACACACAACGCGGGGAAGCCCGTGTGCGTATGACCGTGTGATTGCCAGCCGCCTTGGGGGCGGCAGCGGCTCAGTTGATCTTAGAAGAAAAATACGGATATATGGTTGGATTTAAAAATAGAGAAATCATTCCGATTCCGTTAGAAGAGGTAGCGGGTAAATTAAAAGATGGTAGACCCGGATTCTTCCATTATCCGCGAGGCGAAAAAATTTGGGCATCAGTTTTGGTGTGTAACAGAAAGAGGCAATTATGTCATATCAGGCTTTATATCGGAAATACCGTCCCAAGGACTTTTCCAGTGTCCGGGGACAGGAACATATTGTAAAAACGCTCACAAATCAGATTCAGGCAGACCGAATTGGACATGCTTATTTGTTTTGCGGAACGAGAGGAACCGGAAAAACGACGGTTGCAAAAAAATTTTTGCAAAGGCGGTAAACTGTGAAAATCCGGGGACCGAATGGTCCTTTGTGGTGAGTGTGCAATGTGTAAGGCAATTGAGGAACAGTCTTCCATGAACGTAGTGGAAATCGATGCGGCATCGAATAACCGTGTGGATGACATCCGGCAGGTGATTGATGAAGTGCAGTATTCACCGGCAGAGGGACGTTTCAAAGTGTATATTATTGACGAGGTGCATATGCTCTCGACAAGCGCATTTAATGCACTTTTGAAAACATTGGAAGAGCCGCCTTCCTATCTGATTTTCATTTTGGCAACGACAGAGGCACATATAAGATTCCACTTACCATTTTGTCGCGCTGCCAGCGCTATGATTTCAAACGGATTCAGGTGGAAACAATTGCGGCAAGATTGCGGGAATTATTAGAAATAGAAGGAATTGAGGCAGAAGACAAGGCACTCACTTACATTGCGAGACAGGCAGACGGCGCACTGCGTGATGGCTTAAGTCTTTTGGAACAGTGTATTTCTTTTTATTTCGGACAGAAATTAACATATGAAAATGTTTTGAAAATTCTTGGTGCTGTCGACCACAGTGTATATCACCGGTTGATGGAGGCTTTGATAAAAAATCAGGTCGATGGCGTGATTGCCATTGTGGCTGAGATGGTTGAGCAGGGCAAGGATTTATCACAATTTGTCAATGAACTGATTTGGTATCTGCGCAATCTTTTTGGTTGTGAAAACTGCGGATGAGGCAGAGCAGTTAGTGGATATGTCGGAGGAAAACAGGCAGGAACTTTCCCCCTGTTTTGCAGAGCAGATTGAATTGGAAATTTTGTTCCGCTATATCCGTATTTTTGTCGGATTTGGCAAATGACATGAAATATGCAAACAATAAGCGTGTCATGCTTGAGATGGCGATGATTCGCTTGTGCCGTCCGCAGATGCAGACGGATTACGATTCGCTGATTCAGCGGTTAAACCAGTTGGAGCAGAAGAATGAACAGTGGCAGGAGATGATGGAGTCCGGCACCTTTGTGGCAGCGCAAAGTGCGGGAACATCTGAGAACAAGCCGGTAATTAAGCCACAGAGAGAAATTCGTCCTGAAGCAGTTCCTGATGATGTAAGAGATGTGGTGGCAAACTGGAACCAGATACTTGGACGAATCGATCAGGTGTCGCGGTCTATGCTTTTAGATGTGAGGATTTCCGTATCGGAGGCTGGGAAATTAGTCCTTGCCTTTACGCAGGGAATGCCTGCCGAGTATTTTAAAAAGAGGAAAATCAGCAGGATGCTGATTGAGGCAGCCGGTCAATTGACGGGCAAAAGAGATTTCGTTAGATGTACGGTTTGTGGAAAATCGTCAGAAATGAATGCTTTGCCAGAGCTGCGGAATATAATAAAAATGTAGAAATTGAAATGTTGGATTGACCGACATAGAAAAAGAAAGGAAGAAGAAAAAATGGCAAGAAGAGGTGGATTTCAGGGCGGAATGCCGGGAAACATGAATAATTTGATGAAGCAGGCGCAGAAGATGCAGCGTCAGATGGAAGTAACACAAAAAAGAGATGGAAGAAAAAGAGTATGAAGCGACAGCCGGCGGCGGTGCCGTTACGGTAAAGGTTTCCGGTAAAAAAGAAGTTCTTTTCCGTAAAATTGAGCGAAGAAGTTGTTGACCCGGATGATATTGAAATGTTAGAGGATTTGATTGTGGCAGCAACGAACGAGGCATTGCGCCAGCTCGAAGAAGACAGCGCAAAATCCATGGAAGCGTTGACCGGCGGATTGAACCTTGGCGGAGGCTTCCCATTCTAATGAAGTATTATAGTGAGTCGATTACAAATTTAATCGAAGAATTGGCAAGCTTGCCAAACATTGGTCCAAAGTCAGCACAGCGGCTGGCACTGCATATTTTAAATCTGCCGGAAGCACGCGTGAAACATTTAGCGGACAGTATATTGACGGCAAAGCAGAAGATTTGTTTTTGCAAAGAATGTTTTAATTTGTCTGACCGGGAATTGTGTCAGGTATGTGCGGACGAAAAAGAGACCACCAGACGATTATGGTAGTCGAGGAACCAAGTGATTTGGCGGCTTATGAGAAAACCGGACAGTACAAGGGCGTGTACCATGTACTTCACGGTGCGGTGAATCCAATGGTTGGTGTGCAGCCGGAGAACTTAAAACTCAAGGAACTGCTGCAGCGCCTTCAACGGAAGATATCAAAGAAGTTATTATTGCGACAAATTCCACGGTGGAAGGAGAAGCAACAGCACTTTGGATAAGCAAATATGTCAAGCAGGCGGGGATTAAAGTAACCCGGATTGCCAGCGGAGTTCCGGTTGGCGGTGCGCTTGAATTTATTGACGAAATGACATTATTCCGCGCACTTGAGGGAAGAACGGAACTGTGAGTGCATAAGACATCGAAACAGTCCGAGACTGATGAAATCAGCAAGCTGCATGACAAGATTTAAATGCGTTGTCTGCAGCAGCATCTGGCTCCCAAATCCGGAAAGATTGACAATACCGGTGATAAAATGTCACCTACTTCCGGAAGATTTTTATCAACACCGACGCCGGGACAGAGTGCTCCTCACCTAATGTGATATAGCCGACGTGTTCGACGACACCGAGGATGCGTCAATTGCAATAATCAGTGCGTTTTTATAACAGGAATGAATGAATTGTAAGGTGGCTTCCAGATTTTTAGCATGGATGGGCTGTTCCAGCGTGCCGAAAAAGATGGAGGCTGTTTTTATGTGTACTGCAAAAACGTGCTAATTTATGACCGACAATCGGACCTAAGCAGTCGCCGGTGGCGCGGTCGGAGCCGATGCAGACAAGGACGATGTCACGTGAATGGTAATTCTTTTTCTCTAATAAATTCTGAAGTGATGTAGTAAAATTAAATAAGGAACGGCTTTCGCCGGGATTAAAATATTCTGCCATAATAAAAAAAACTTTCTGTGTTGTTATTAGCAGTATTCTCATTATTTCCAAAAAAATCATGCGGAAAAAACTTCAATAAAATTTGTTCTCGGGTTCTGAATCGACAAAATCCGCTTTCCGGGCGTGATATGATAAAACTGTCGATTGAGAAAAAAAACAATAAAGGGAGGACAAGTCATGCAGTGGACAAGACCAAAAAAGTGTTCGGCAGATTGGAGAGATTCCGGGGCGGGGACGAATTTATATGGAAGATTATGTCATTCGTTTTGTAAAACGTCTGGCAGAGCAGAGTCATGGGATGGAAAAGGCAGCAGTGCTTTTGGGCACGAGCCTGATATGTGATGGGGAGAAAATCTACCAGATTTCAGGCGTTGTGGAAATTCATAATTTTGCAGGGGCGGAGCGGTCCGAAACTTACCGATGAAGACTGGGATTACATTTATTCGGAAATGAAGGAAAATTTTACGGATTTGGAAATTGTCGGATGGTTTTACAGTTGTCAGGGATTTTCTGTTAATCAAGCGGGGCAGCTTCTTCAGATGCATAAACTGAATTTTGAAAAAAGGGATAAAGTATTATACCTTTATGATGAGACAGACGGAGAAGATAGTTTCTTTTTTGTATCGCAGCGGACAGTTAGAAAAACAAAAAGGTTACTATATCTATTATGAAAAAATCCGAAATGCTTCACTATATGGAGAGGGGAAAATAATCGTCATGTTCATATTGTGGAGCAGGAAGATGACCGCGTAGTGAGAAATATTCGCGGTATTATGGAGGAAAAAAAAAAGTTTCGGACAAAGAAAAACAGAAGGAAGTACATATGGGGGTATGGCATAGCGGCAGTGACTGCATTGATTGTCGTGTTTGCATTTGTTGTACTGATGCAGAACCAGTCTGCGCTCAATCAGGTGAAGCAGCAGTTGAATACAATCCAGACAATGAACCGGTCGCACCCGGCAAATCAGGACAAGACGATTGTAGAGACACAGAAAGCAAAGCTTACCCCGTGTCCATCAACGGTTCCACCAACACAGGGAAATACGGCAGTGCCGAGTGTTTTCACCAACGCCCGTACCTTCGGCGCCTGCGCAAAATGGCGTTGCACAATAATTCTTTTCTATGCTATAATATAAGTTACCGTAATCAGAGAAATTTTCGATTCGAGTACGAGCAAGAAGGGTAGAAAATGAAAGACTTTTTGAAAAAAATAAGCAGAAATGGATTGTGGGTCTGGTGATTCTGGGGCTGATGTTTGTTGCCGGCGGCTTTGGTGTGGCCTCTTATTTATATGGAAATCGGTGTTACCGTGGCTATGAAGTGAAAAACAAAGTGAACCGCAGCGACAGTAACAATGTGAATTACCGGTATCATAATGGAAATATTTTAAAAATACAGCCGCAGTGGTATTAGTGAGATTAATAACGAAGGGAAAAGTTTGTGGAATGGCGGTTATGAAATGAAGCAGCCACAGGTGGACGTGTGTGGCGATTATGTGTCGGTTGCTGATGTGAGCGGGAAACAGTGTTATATTTATAATGGAAAAAGATGAAGGCGTTACCGTTGAGACAAGCCTTCCGATTGTGCGCGCAAAAGTGGCAAGACAGGGCGTTGTTGCGATTCTTCTGCAGGATAAGGATTCCAATGTTTTAAACATTTATAATCCGTACAGCAATGCAGAGAGTTTATTGGTGGAAATTCCAACCAATGTTTCGGAGGAAGGATATCCGCTTGATTTTGATATTTCACCGGATGGGAAAAGTGTTGTCACTTCTTATATGATAGCAGGCAGCAGTGATTTTGAAACGAAAGTCAGCTTTTACAATTTTACGGAAGTTGGACAGGACAAAAATACATTGGTAGGCGGAAAGTCATTCGGAAACAAGATGATTGCCGATGTTGAATTTGTGTCGGATGATGAAGTGCTGGTTGCCCACGAAAAGGGGTATTCCATTTTTTGGACAGATGAAACAGCCGGAAGTTGTTACGGAAAAACATTTTCAGATTCAATTAAAAGCCTTGCTGTGGGGAGATGATGCGTTAGCTTTTGTCCTGCAAAAGAGGGAAATGCAAAAAACAAACATTAAATTTGTATAATTTGTCCGGCAGGGAAAAAATGCAGCAGGACATTTCTTATGAATATGCAGATATGGAAATGTACGGAGATGAAATTATTTTACGGGAAACCGTTCCTGCAATATTTTGAGAACCAATGGACATGACAAATTTGATTATCATTTTGAGCAGGAGATTGATGCGGTGTATCCGACATCAGATGGACAGGTTTATACACTGATTGATTCATCGACGATACAGAAAAATACAATTGCAGACGAAATGAGAAAAAGGAAAAAACATGAGTACAACACTTGTGGAACTGATTGCCGCCGGAATCTTTTTGGTGTGCATACTGGATGGCGTTCATAAAGGACTTTTATTAAAAGTATTTTCACTTTTGCGGATGGTTGTGGTGCTTGCCCTTACGATGATTTTGGTGCCGGTTCTAAAACCGCTGTTTGCAGCAAATTCTGAAGTGCAAAGCGGTGCGGCGTATGTAATTGCGCTTCTTGTGGCAGTGATTGCAGTGGGGATTGTAGTCCGTGTGCTGAAATTAGTAGACCACATACCGGTGCTGAAAACCGTAAACCGGCTGGGAGGTGCCATTTTCGGTGCTTGTATCGGAATTGTTTTAATCTGGGTTTTGCTGGCAGTGATAGGAGCGTTTCAGGATGTAACGTGGTGCAGGGAGATTTCGGAGTGCGCAAAACAGAGTGAAATTCTTCGGACGATTCAGAAATTTGACCCGATGAGTTATGTATTGAAAAAATTGATTTTCCGATGTTATTTTAATGGCAAATCAATGGAAATAACTGAAAAAAACGGCTTGACAAAGGAAAGTCCACACGATATAATGATTTAGCATGCGTTTCGTGTGGGCTTTTTGTTTCTCAAAAATAGGACAACTAGTTCCGCAGACCATGACAAATTAGATTACAGGAGGTGAAAATTAATGCCAACTTTTAACCAGTTAGTAAAGCAGGGTAGAAAATCGGTTGCTAAGAAATCCAATTCTCCAGCACTGCAGTCATCCTACAATTCTTTGAAGAAAAAGTCCGTTAATACGAGTTCTCCACAGAAGCGTGGTGTTTGTACTGTTGTACGTACTGCTACTCCGAAGAAGCCTAACTCAGCACTTCGTAAGATTGCCAGAGTTCGTCTTTCCAATGGTATCGAGGTAACAAGTTATATTCCTGGTGAAGGCCATAACCTTCAGGAGCATAGCGTTGTTATGATTCGTGGTGGACGTGTTAAAGGATCTTCCTGGTACCAGATACCATATTATCCGTGGTACATTGGATACCGCAGGTGTAGCTGATCGTAAGCAGGCTCGTTCTAAGTACGGTGCCAAGAAACCGAAAGCTGCAAAATAAGCTAATTTAAAAAGTACCGGATTAATTTTTGCATCTTACTATATAAAAAAGTGAGCAAACTTTAAACTGGTGCGGACACAAGAAGTGAGTACCTGTGAATTAATTATTATTAAGGAGGAAGTAACGTGCCACGTAAAAGGACATATTCAGAAAAGAGACGTATTGGCTGATCCAGTTTACAAAAATAAGATTGTTACAAAGCTGATTAACAACATTATGCTGGACGGTAAAAAGGGGCGTTGCTCAGAAAATCGTATACGGTGCATTTGAGCAGGTAGCAGAGCAGACAGGTAAGGATGCTCTTGAAGTATTCGATGAAGCTATGAACAACGTAATGCCTGAACTCGAGGTCAAAGCTAGACGTATCGGTGGTTCCACTTATCAGGTTCCAATCGAGGTTCGTCCGGATCGTCGTCAGGCGCTGGCTCTTCGCTGGTTGACAACCTATTCTCGTGCGAGGAGAAAAGACCATGAAGGAGAGGCTTGCCAATGAGATTATGGATGCTGCAAACAACACTGGCTCATCCGTAAAGAAAAAAGAAGATATGCACAAGATGGCAGAGGCAAACAAAGCTTTTGCACATTACCGTTGGTAATTCTTGTGCCACCTATTTTGGAAAAAAGGAGGAACTGGCTTTGGCTGGAAGAGAATATCCACTTGAGCGTACCAGAAATATTGGTATTATGGCTCATATCGATGCCGGTAAGACAACACTTACAGAGCGTATTCTGTACTATACCGGTGTGAATTATAAAATCGGTGAGACTCATGATGGCGCTTCCACAATGGACTGGATGGAGCAGGAGCAGGAAAAAGAGGTATTACAATTACTTCTGCCGCTACTACCTGTCACTGGACTTTGGAAGATCATCACAAAGCTAAACCGGGTGCATTGGAGCACCGTATCAACATCATTGATACTCCTGGACACGTAGACTTTACTGTAGAGGTAGAGCGTTCACTGCGTGTACTGGATGGTGCTGTTGGTGTGTTTGATGCAAAAAGCTGGTGTAGAACCTCAGTCTGAGAACGTTTGGCGTCAGGCTGACACTTACAATGTACCACGTATGGCATTCATCAACAAAATGGATAAGATGGGTGCAGACTTTTTTATGTCAGTACAGACGATTATTGATCGTTTGGGTAAAAATGCAATTCCTGTTCAGATTCCGATTGGTCAGGAAGACGATTTCGTCGGATTGGTTGATTTGTTTTTGAGATGGAAGCATACTACTATAAAGATGACAAGGGGGCGAGGATATCGAAATCACTGAGATTCCGGATGATTTGAAAGATCTTGCTCAAGAATGGCATGAAAACCTTGTTGAGAAAATCTGTGACTTGGATGATGATCTGATGATGCAGTATCTTGAAGGTGAAGAGCCATCCGTTGAAGATTTGAAGAAAGCTCTTCGTAAAGGAACAATCGCTTGTGAGGCTGTTCCGGTATACTGTGGTTCTGCTTACAAGAACAAAGGTGTACAGAAGATGTTAGATGGTGTTATCGAGTACATGCCTGCACCAACAGATACCCCTGATATCACCGGTACAGACGAAGATGGTAACGAAGTTGTTCGTAAATCTTCTGATGATGAGCCATTCGCCGCATTGGCATTTAAGATTATGACAGACCCATTTGTTGGTAAGCTGGCATTCTTCCGTGTGTATTCCGGTACATTGAACTCTGGTTCTTATGTACTCAATGCAACAAAAAAGGAAAGAAAGAGCGTGTCGGACGTATTTTGCAGATGCACGCAAATAAACGTAGTGAATTGGATAAAGTATATTCCGGAGATATCGCAGCAGCTGTTGGTTTCAAATTGACAACAACAGGTGATACTATCTGTGATGAGAAACATCCGGTTGTTCTGGAATCCATGGAATTCCCTGAACCGGTTATCGAGCTTGCTATCGAGCCGAAAACAAAGAACGATCAGGGTAAAATGGGTGAAGCTTTGGCAAAACTTGCTGAAGAAGATCCAACATTCCGTGCTCATACTGATCAGGAAACCGGTCAGACAATCATCGCAGGTATGGGTGAGCTTCACTTGAAGTTATCGTAGACAGACTTCTCCGTGAGTTCAATGTAGAAGCTAACGTAGGTGCTCCTCAGGTTGCTTATAAAGAAACATTTACAAAAGAAGTCGAAATCGATTCGAAGTACGCAAAACAGTCTGGTGGTCGTGGTCAGTATGGTCACTGTCGTGTTCGTTTCACACCGATGGATCCAAACGGCGAGAACACTTACGAATTCGAGTCTACAGTCGTTGGTGGTGCAATTCCTAAGGAATACATCCCAGCTGTTGGTGAAGGTATTGAGGAAGCTGCTCAGGCAGGTATCCTTGCTGGATTCCCAGTACTCGGTATTCATGCGAACTGTTATGATGGTTCTTACCATGAAGTCGATTCGAGTGAAATGGCATTCCACATCGCTGGTTCCATGGCATTCAAAGATGCTATGAAGAAAGGTGATGCAGTGCTGTTAGAGCCTATTATGAAGGTTGAAGTTACGATGCCTGAGGAATACATGGGTGACGTAATCGGAAGTCTGAACGCAAAACGTGGTCAGATTGAAGGTATGGACGATATCGGTGGTGGAAAGATTGTTCGCGCATTTGTTCCACTTGCTGAGATGTTCGGTTATTCAACAGAACTTCGTTCTACTACTCAGGGACGTGGTAACTACTCCATGTTCTTCGAGAAATACGAGAAATGTCCAAAAACGTACAGGACAAAGTATTGGCACAGAAGAACGGATGAAATGTTAATTCGTTAATGGCTAACAATTTTGGGGGGTTGCTTTTTTAGCAACTTTCCCATATAATTAAGCTATGTGTATATAGCAGATATTTCTAAATTAAAATTTAAAAAAATGAAATTTGAAAGAACAAAACCGCATTGTAACATTGGTACCATCGGTCACGTAGATCATGGTAAAACAACTCTTGACCGCAGCTATCACAAAAGTACTTTCTACCAGAGTAGAAGGAAACACTGCTGAGAACTTCGAAGATATCGATAAGGCTCCAGAAGAGAGAGAGCGTGGTATCACCATCTCTACTGCACACGTTGAGTATCAGACCGAGAAGAGACACTATGCACACGTTGACTGCCCAGGCCATGCTGACTACGTTAAAAACATGATCACAGGAGCTGCTCAGATGGACGGCGCTATCCTTGTTGTTGCTGCTACTGATGGTGTTATGGCTCAGACTAAAGAGCATATCTTATTATCCCGTCAGGTAGGCGTTCCTTACATCGTAGTTTTCCTGAACAAGTGCGATATGGTAGACGACGAGGAACTGCTTGAGCTGGTAGACATGGAGATCCGTGAGCTGCTGAACGAGTATGACTTCCCGGGAGATGACACCGATCATCCAGGGTTCTGCTCTGAAAGCTCTGGAAGATCCGGCTGGCCCATGGGGAGACAAAATCATGGAGCTTATGGATGCAGTAGATAGCTGGATCCCGGATCCGCAGCGTGACACTGATAAAGACTTCATCATGCCTGTCGAGGACGTATTCACCATCACAGGTCGTGGTACTGTTGCTACTGGCCGTGTTGAGAGAGGCGTTCTGCATCTGAATGATGAAGTAGAAATCGTTGGTATCAAAGAAGAGACCAAGAAGACTGTTGTAACCGGTATCGAAATGTTCCGTAAGATGCTGGATGAGGCACAGGCTGGTGATAACATCGGAGCTCTGCTTCGTGGTGTTCAGAGAACTGAAATCGAAAGAGGACAGGTTCTGGCTAAGCCCGGCACTGTTACCTGCCATAAGAAGTTTACCGCTCAGGTTTACGTTCTG
>VOFC01004456.1_pt1 | contig 35244 bp, 52 predicted proteins | sample 5384161 | NCBI WGS metagenome assembly VOFC01 (sample SAMN12384722, study PRJNA508395) | human gut metagenome | isolation source: healthy gut B | host: Homo sapiens | reverse complement strand
CTCATTGACAGCTTATTTATTATATCAGACTGTTTTCATTTGTCAAAATTTTTCAAAACTTTTTCGAAGTTTTTTTGAAGCAGATCTTTCAAAATCAAACTATTCTGACCGCCGTCTCTTTCGAAACAGCTTATTTATTATATCAAACCGAAATCCGTTTGTCAAGAACTTTTTTTATTCTTTTCAAGCCGCTTTTCAGTTTGACCGCCGTGCCTCTCAGCGACAGCTTTAATAGAATACCACAGCAGTCCCCCTCCCTGTCAACAAAAATTTTCAGGTTTTTCATATTTCTTAAAACAAACCGCAGCGTTACTTCATACTTACCATAATCATTCTAAAGAGGTGCTTCTCTTGCCGATAAAAATTCCCGACAGCCTGCCGGCGCGTGCGGTTCTCGAGAGCGAAAACATCTTCGTTATGACCGAACACCGCGCGACGACCCAGCGCATTCGTCCGCTCCGCATCGCCATTCTCAATCTGATGCCGCTCAAGATCGTGACCGAGACGCAGATCCTGCGCTGTCTGTCAACACGCCCATTCAGATCGAGGTCGATCTCATCCAGACCAAGACCTATCACTCCAAAAACACGCCCGAGGATCATCTCCTGACGTTCTACAAGACCTTTGACGACATTCGCGACCAGAAATACGACGGCTTTATCATCACCGGCGCACCGATCGAGCTGATGCCGTTCGAGGAGGTCGAGTACTGGGACGAGCTGGTTGAAATCATGGAATGGACCAAAACGCACGTTCATTCCACTCTGCACATCTGCTGGGGCGCGCAGGCCGGTCTTTATTACCATTACGGTATCCCAAAGTATGAGCTTTTCGCACAAAATGAGCGGTATTTTCAAGCATCACGTGCTGTTCCCGCACGAACCGCTGATGCGCGGCTTTGATGATCTGTTCTGTGCGCCGCACTCGCGCCACACCGAAGTCCGCGCCGACGACATCCGCAAGCATTCCGAGCTGCGCCTGCTCGCGGAGTCCCACGAGGCCGGTGTTTATATCGTAGAGGCCGTCAACGGCCGGCAGATTTTTTGTACTCGGCCACGGCGAATACGACTCGGACACGCTGAAAAAAAGTACGAGCGCGACCTCGCGAAGGGTCTGAACCCTGATGTGCCCAAACATTATTTCCGCAACGATGACCCGTCTGCGGACGTTCTCGTCACCTGGAAAGCGCACGCCCACCTTTTCTATACCAACTGGATCAACTACTACGTCTACCAGACCACTCCCTTTCAGCTGGAAAAACTGTAATAAAAAAGCTCCGTTTCCCGGCACACTACTGCGGAAACGGAGCTTTTTTCGACTTTATTCGGTGATTTTTCTCCGGTCACGATCGCACGGGGCGAACCGGTCAGCTTTTCGTTTGTATACGGCGTGTTAATTCCTTTTGATTTATACTCGCTGTATATCTTCTCGCTGTCCCAGTCGAGCAGCACCAGACGGGCGTAATTTCCCTCTCGGACGGCGCGGCCGGTCAGGCCATACACCTCTGCCGGATTTTTTGCTCATTTTTTCGAGAAGCTGCATTGGAGTCAAGCGGCCGGTCTTGACCAGATACGTGTTGCACACGGAAAACGCGGTCTCAGACCCGTGATGCCCGAGGGGCGCCTTGGCGAAGTCGCGCGCCTTTTTCCTCTGCGCTGTGCGGCGCGTGGTCGGTGGCGATCATATCGATCGTGCCGTCCGCGAGCGCTTCAATAAGCGCCTGACGGTCCGCCTCTCTGCGCAGCGGCGGATTCATACGCGCGCAGGTGCCGTGCGCCGGAACATCATCCTCGGTCAGACTGAGGTGATGCGGCGTGACTTCGGCATAGATTTTCGCGCCGAGCGCCTTGCCCGCTCGAATGAGCGCGGCGGACTGACCGCTCGAAACATGCTGAAACAGCACGCGCGCCCGGTATCGAGAGCCAGCGCAATATCGCGCGCGATCATGGAGGTCTCCGCCGCCGCCATCGCGCCCGGCACGCCGAATTTTTTCGCGGCTTCCGAGCCGTAGTTTACACCCCGGAGAGGGCACGAGCGAGGGCTCTTCCTCATGGAACGACAGGATAACGTCGCGCTTCGCTGCCTCGACCATCGCGCGGCGGCACAGTCCCGCGCTCGTCAGATTGATGCCGTCATCGGTCAGACAGGGCGCTCCGGCCGCGAGCAGCGCGTCAAAATCGGTCATTTTCTCGCCCTTCAGGCCCTTCGTGACCGCGCCAGCCTGCAAAACCTGAACCGGACAGTCCTTCGCCTTGTCCGTGACATAATGGATGATCTCGGGCGTGTCGCAGGTCGGAACGGTGTTCGCCATGCAGATCACCGTCGCGTAGCCGCCTGCCGCAGCCGCAGCCGCGCCGGTTAGCACATCCTCCTTCTGCGTCTGGCCGGGGTCGCGGAAATGAACATGTCCGTCCACAAAACCGGGCGAAACGGTCAGTCCTGCCGCATCAAAGATCTTGCAGTCCGCCGGGGCGTCGATTTTTTCCGCGATCTTCGCGATCACGCCGTCGTTCCCGATCAGCACATCAAGCTGCGCGTCCGTTCCCGTCCATGGATCGAGCACGCGGCCATTCTGGATAAGTAACATAGAAAAGCCCTCCGTTTTTCCTGCGGCAGCTCATCTGCCCGGATTTTTTCTAATTATAGTCTATCATAAATCCGCAAAAACCGCAACGAAAACGCCGCCCTTCTCCCCTTCTGAAAATTGAAAAACAGGCTTGACATCCCTATTCTACTATTGTAGAATATAATCAATAAAAAGGTATTTTACATTTTGTAGAACAAGGAGGGTTGACTATGGCACAGACAAAACGGCTTCCCGATGCGGAGCTTGAGGTCATGCAGACCATCTGGACGCTCACGCCGCCCGTCACGGCGGCAGATGTACAGCAGCACGCGAGCAGCGACTGGAAAATGACGAGCGTGCTCACGTTCCTGTCGCGTCTCACCGACAAAGGGCTTTCTGTCCTGTACCAGGAGGGACGGCAGAACCTGTATACGCCGCTCGTCTCGGAGGAGGACTACCGCCAGCGCGAAAGCGTCGGCTTTATCCGGCGTCTGTGCGGCGGCTCGGTGAAAAAATCTCGTGGCGAGCCTGTCGGACGCCGGTGCGCTGAGCGAACAGGACATCGACGAGCTGCGTGCCTTTCTGGACGCGCAGGAGCAGTGAGGAGGGGATCTTATGCGAATTTCGTATATGCAGATTATGAACAATCTGATGCAGACCGGACTGACCGTTTCGCTCGCGGCGCTCGTGCCGCTGCTGCTGCGCCGCATGCTCAAAAAACGCTATCCGGCGCGTGCGGTCTGTCTGGTCTGGGCGCTGCTCGCGCTGCGGCTGCTCGTTCCGGTGCAGCTGACGCTGCCGGAAGCGCCGGTGCAGGTCACGCCGCGCACGAATTATGTGATGCAGGACGACCGGATGCTGTTCGAGCAGGCCGGTCTGCCGGTCGAGCAGACGCCGGCCCGATGGGTAACGGACGAACAGGCGGCCGCGCTCAGCCATGCAGGCACAAGCCGGACGACAACCTTCAACCTGACCGCAGTCCTGCTCGGTCTGTGGCTCGCTGGTGTCGTCATTTCCGCCATCCGGCAGGCTGTCAGCTACGGAATGCTGAAAAGGCGGCTGGACCGCACGGCAGTATCGGCGGAACGCGCCGACCTGCTCGACGTTCTGGCCTCTCAGCGCAGCGGTCTCGGTATTTCCCGGAAAATTCCGCTTCTGATCTCCCCCTGCCGCAGACTGCCCGATGCTCGCGGGCTTTATCCGCCCGGCGCTCTATCTGCCGGACGAGAACATTTCGGCCGCAGATGCCGCCTTCATCTTCCGCCACGAGCTGACGCACTGCCGTCACGGCGACCTGTGGCTCAAGCTGCTGCTGACAGCGGCGCAGTGCGTACACTGGTTCAACCCGCTCGTATATCTGATCGTGCGCTTCGCGCAGGAGGATATTGAGCTTGCGTGCGACGATGCGGTCGTTCGCGGACAGAACGCAGCCTACCGCCGCGCCTACGGCGAGACCATCCTCCGCTCCGCCATCGCACAGTCCAGACGGCGGCAGTCGCTCGTTTCCTGCTTCGGAGACGACAAAAAAGACGCTCATGCGGCGGTTTGAGGGTCTGTTCGACAAGTCGGTCAAAAAGCGCGGCGCAGCGCTCATCGTGCTCGTCGCCCTGCTCACCGCCACCCTCGGCGGCACGATCGCCGTCGGCACGAAAAAAGACCCTGCGGCAGCTGAGGCGCGCGCGCTCCTCATGGCGAACACCTTCGCGCAGGCCTATGTGGACGAGGATGCGGCGGCATATATGAAATACCTCGCCCCGGACAGCGACCTTGCGAAATACGATGATTATTTCTCGACCGGCGCCGCGGTCTACAGGCGCTATGTGACCCGGTATGACCCCGAAACCGGGACCGCGCTCATCGTTTTCGAGTACGTGTGGGACGCGGACCGCGTGGCCGCAATGGACGTCCATGCGCCGTCGCCCGGCGTACCGTTCCGCGAAGCGATGCGGCTGCACTTCACCGGCGAGGGAAACGACATGCTGATCTCCAGCATGACCTTTGAGGTCAGCTCGGACCCGTTCACCTCCGACCCGGACAACAACTATCTCGTCTCCTCGCTCGACGACTTCAAGCTGCTGTACGCAAATGACCTCGGTCTGCCGGATTTCGTCGCGGCTTCCGACGGACTGACCATCGGCAGCGGCGACCCGACGCAGGCGGCGGAAACCCTGCTCGGCCTCTCTCCGGCGGCCAGCCAGCTGAGCGGCACCGACAGCGCTGCCCCCGACATCACCAGGGTAACGTTCACCTTCCGCGACAACAGCAAGGTCATCCTGACCATGGTGGACCAGTTCGGTCAGGGCTGGCTGCCGCAGGACTGGACGGACGGCAAAAACGCTGCTGACCGCAGTGCGGCCGACCTCGCGCAGCAGTACGCGCGCGGCCTGCTCCACAAGAGCGGCCAGTATATCTACCCCATCCTCACCCCCCGAAAAGCAGCAGGAATTCATCTCGCAGCAGTACGATATGACCGGCGGCACGCAGTGGACCTGGAAATTCGGCTCCTCCTCCCCCTCTGTGCGCGACTATGTGCTCGTCCCGACTGACGACGACAGCGCATACCGCATCATCTGCCGCATGGACGGCGGCGGCATCAGTGATGTGCGCACCGGCTATCTCGTGCAGACCACCTGTGAGGACGGCGGCCGCCGCATGATCTCCGACGTCACCGAGCTGTCCGACGCGGACATGACGCAGAGTGAGCTGTTCCGTCTGTATTACAGCACCGGTCTGGCTCTGCCCAGCCTGCCCGACGAGGTCGGCAACTTCAGCGGTCTGCCGCGCACCGACTCCCTAACCGCCGCGCAGGATGCCTTCTATTACTTCGGCAATCCGGTCGACGGCTCGAAAACCGGCTGGATCGCAGATGTGACCCAGATTCAGAGCATCGTGCGCTCCGACATCCGCGGCGGCGCGTATATTGACATCGTTCAGCTGACCTTCACCGACGGCAGCGACCCGATCAATGTCCAGATGGAGAAAACCGGAACGGGTTACTGGAAGCCGACCGGCATTCAGGAGGATGTTTCCGCCATGAGCGGCGCAAATGTGCTCCCGGTCAGCGCGGACGCCTTCGGTGCCATTTCCTTCGCCAATCTGCCGACGCTGAATACGGGCGACATTATTATCTTCAACTTCGGCAGCAAGCCTGTCGGCGGCGTGACGCTCGTCAACCAGCTGGTAAACGCAGCCGGCTCCCCCGTTATCAGAACATGACCGACGACGAGACCACGCTCACGCGAACAAACAACGGCTACGTCTACACCATACCGCAGAGCGTGAGCGAGCTGCTGGCCTCCGACCTCAGCGTACCGTTCTACCATGCGCTGACGCTCGAATACACAGATGCGCAGCACATCCGCCACACGGCGGTCGCGGCCTACATGACAAACGCCATGACGCAGCTCGAGAACCCGCCGCTCCCTTCCGGTGGCTATTACAGCGACGCACTCGGCTGCACCCTCAAGCTGCCGCAGGAGTTCCGGAACGCGGTTTCCGCCAATATCAATACGGACGGGACCATGACCTTCTTCGTAAAGGATACGGACAGTGTACTCATGACGCTGACCGCGCAGCTGCTCTCTGTTCTCAAGCGTGATTTCGGCGAAAACTGGGCGGAAAAACTATCCGGTTCCGGTCCGGCCGCTCGCAGAGCAGGACGGACTGGCGTACTTCCTGATCTACCCGTCCGATGTGCAGTACGACCCGGCGGATGAGCAGGCCGCCGCGCAGTATCAAACGCTGTTCGAGGCCGCGCAGCGCATTTCCCCGAGGATCTGGCGCTGGATGCCGACCTGCATGACACCTCGGTCTATGAGCGACGCAATATGGAGGATACCGAACATTACGGCGACCGCACGACGGCGGAGCTGCTGTTCTATCTGCCGATCTCGGACGGCGCCTACACCGAGGGTATCCTGGCGACGCTCGATGCACGCTATCGCGAGGATAAAGCCGCGTTCGAGCAGGCGCTGCGCGCCGCGGACAGCACGGCGCAGTCGCTCTGGGCGCAGCATCTGGCCGCACAGTAAACAAACAGGAACAAAAAGGGCTTGCTACTCCCGTCCGGTTTTGGTATACTATATAGGTAATCCGGACGGGGTTGTAGCTCAGCTGGTCAGAGCGTTCGCCTCACACGCGAGAGGTCGTGGGTTCGAGCCCCGCCAGCCCCACCAGAAAGCACTCACTTTTGTGAGTGCTTTTCTTTGCCGTATTGCAATCTGTTCTCGCACAGTTTATCCCCAGACCTGTGCAAAACTTTCGGGATAACCCGGCGCAGGAGCACAAAAACCGCCGCACAGTTTTTCGCTGTGCGGCGGTGATTTTTTACTTGTACGGGTCATCCGGCTTGAGGTAGCAGCACTTTTTGTACTTCTTGCCGCTGCCGCACGGGCACGGATCGTTCGGGCCGGGCCTGTTGCCGGCACGCTTCGGGGTCGGTGCGACCGAACCGTCGGACGCGCCTGCGGCGCCGGTCTCCTTTGCGACGTGCTCGCGCTTGGGCTCCTCACGGGTGCGCACCTGCGCAAGGAAGATCATGCGGACGGTGTCCTCGCGGATGGAATCGATCATCGCATCGAACATATCGAAGCCCTCACGCTTGTACTCGACGACCGGGTCATGCTGGCCGTAGGCGCGCAGGCCGATGCCGTTTCGCAGCTCGGTCATGGCGTCGATGTGATCCATCCACTTGCTGTCTACGTTCTTGAGCAGAATGACGCGCTCAAGCTCGCGCATGATCGGAGAGGTGAGCGCCTGCTCCTTGGCGTCGTAGACCTTGTGCGCCTGCTCGGCAAGCTCGGCGGTGAGCTGCTCGGCGGTCAGATCGTCGCACTCCTCGGCGGTAAACGTGCAGTCATCCGGGCGCAGGAAGATGCCAATGAACGGACGGCGCGCCTGCTCGACCATTTCGAGCGAGATCAGATGATTTTCGCCGATCGCGGCGTGTACTGCGTGCGCGATGGTGTCGTCGATCATCTTCATGATGCTGTCCTTGACGTCCTTGCCCTCGAGAACCTGAAGACGCTGCGCATAGATGATCTTGCGCTGCGTATTGAGAACGTCGTCGTATTCCAGAACGTGCTTGCGCGCCGCAAAGTTGCGGGACTCGATCTTTTTCTGAGCGCTCTCGATCGCGCCGGACAGGATCTTCTGGTCGATCGGCTCGTTCTCGTCGATGCCGAGCGTATCCATCATGTTCTGAATGCGCTCCGAACCGAACAGACGCATCAGATCGTCCTCGAGCGAAATATAGAAGCTGGACTCGCCGGGGTCGCCCTGACGGCCGGCACGGCCGCGCAGCTGGTTGTCGATACGGCGGGACTCGTGGCGCTCGGTGCCGAGGATATACAGACCGCCTGCCGCACGCACCTTTTCCGCGTCTGCGTCGGTCTGCGCCTTGTGCAGCTTGTACAGCTCATCGAACTTCTTGCGGACGGCAAGAATGCCCGGGTTGTCGGTTTCCGCATGGCCGTTTGCCTCGTAAACCATCTTGTCTACGAACATCTGCGCCGTACGCTCGTCCAGCTCGCCCTCCTGCACCTTGCTCTCGGCCAGCTTGATGAGGCCGCGCTTGAGATCGTCGAGCGCCAGCGTCTCGGCGTTGCCGCCGAGCATGATGTCGGTACCACGGCCTGCCATGTTGGTGGCGATGGTGACCGCGCCGGACTTGCCGGCCTGCGCAACGATATCCGCCTCGCGCTCATGATGCTTCGCGTTCAGCACGGTGTGCTTGATGCCCTTTGCCTTAAGGATCTTGGACAGCTCCTCGGACTTCTCGATCGAGATCGTACCGACCAGGATCGGCTGGCCCTTGGCGTGGCACTCCTCGATGCGGGCGATGATGGCGTTGATCTTGCCGCGCTCGTTCTTGTATACCGCATCCGAGTTGTCCTTACGGATAACCGGCTTGTTGGTCGGGATCTCGATAACGTCGAGCTGATAGGTGTGGCGGAACTCCTCCTCCTCGGTCAGCGCCGTACCGGTCATGCCGGACAGCTTGCGGTAGAGGCGGAAGTAATTTTGGAACGTGATGGTGGCAAGCGTCTTGCTCTCGTGCTGGACCTTGACGCCCTCCTTCGCCTCGATGGCCTGATGCAGACCCTCGTTGTAGCGGCGGCCGAACATCAGACGGCCGGTGAACTCATCGACAATGATGATCTGGCCGTCACGGACAACATAGTCCACATCGCGCTGCATGACGCCGCGCGCCCTGATAGCCTGATTGATATAGTGCTGGAGCGTGGTGTTCTCCGGGTCGGACAGGTTCTCGACCTTGAAGTACGCCTCGGCGCGCTTCTGACCGTGCGGCGTAAGGGTCGCGGTCTTTGCCTTCTCGTCGACGATGTAATCCGCCTCGATGTCGTCCTGCTCCTCCTTCGCGTCAACCTCCTTGACACGCAGGCACTTGAGGCCGACGGCGAAGCGGTCCGCGATCTCGTACATCTGCGAGGACTTCTCGCCCTGACCGGAAATGATGAGCGGGGTGCGCGCCTCATCGATCAGGATGGAGTCGACCTCGTCGACGATCGCGAACGCATGGCCGCGCTGCACCATCGCCTGCTTGTAGATCGCCATGTTGTCGCGCAGGTAGTCGAAGCCGAACTCGTTGTTCGTGCCGTAGGTGATGTCCGCAGCGTACATCGCCTTGCGCGCCTGCGGCGGAACCTCATGGATAACCAGACCGACGTTCAGACCGAGGAAGCGGTAGACCTTGCCCATCCACTCGCTGTCGCGCTTTGCGAGGTAGTCGTTGACGGTTACGATGTGAACGCCCTTGCCTGTCAGACCGTTCAGGTAGGACGGCAGAGCGGCAACGAAGGTCTTACCTTCACCGGTCTTCATCTCGGCGATACGTCCCTGATGCAGGACGATGCCGCCGATGATCTGGACGCGGTAGTGACGCATGCCGAGCACGCGCCACGAAGCCTCGCGGCAGGTCGCAAAAGCCTCGGGCAGCAGCTGGTCGAGCGTTTCGCCGTCCTGATAGCGTTTCTTAAATTCATCGGTCTTTGCGCGCAGCTCCTCATCGGAGAGCTTCCTGAACTGCTCCTCCAGCGCTTCAACCTTATCCGCAATGGGGTAGATCTTCTTCAGCTCATGCGAGGAGTGCGTGCCGAAGATCTTGGTAAAAAGTTTGCCATTACTTGTGTTCAGCCTTTCAAAAGGGCATAGCTGCCCCATTCGTTCATACGTTTTCATTATACCACATTATAAAGGATAAACAAATAAATTTTTTGTGAACGGTTGAAATCTCCTCGAAATCCCCTCTTTTCGACCGAAAAAATCCCCGTCATGGACGAGGGGATAACAGTTCGCCGATAGAACTTGTTTTCACGCGGCCGCAGCCGCGCGGCAGCGCATAAAACAGCGTTTGCCGTGAAAACGCATAAAAACCGGGGGCGTGTACCTCGGTTTTTATACTTCTGGAGGGAGAAAGTTTCCGCATGGGAACTTTCGGACGACTCGTGTTCTGCGCAGTCAGAACACAGATTGTCGGAAAAACGAAGTTTTCGACAGTCTAAAATCCCCTCGTCATAGACGAGGGGATAAGATCTTACTTTGCGTAGTCGATGGCGCGGGTCTCGCGGACCATGTTGACCTTGATCTGGCCGGGGTAATCCAGCTCGTTCTCGATCTTCTTGGCGATGTCGCGCGCGAGCAGAACCATTGCATCGTCGGATACCTTGTCCGGGTTGACGATGATGCGGATCTCGCGGCCTGCCTGGATCGCATACGAGCTCGAAACGCCCGGCGTTTCGTTTGCGATGCTTTCCAGCTTTTCCAGACGCTTGATGTAGTTCTCGACGTTCTCGCGGCGTGCACCCGGGCGGGCGGCGGAGATCGCGTCAGCCGCCTGAACCAGGCAGGCTACAACGGTCTTGGCCTCGACGTCGCCGTGGTGCGCCTCGATGGCGTGGATGATCGCCGGGGATTCCTTGTACTTCTTGGCAAGGTCTACGCCGATCTGGACATGGGAGCCTTCTACCTCATGGTCGATCGCCTTGCCGATGTCATGCAGCAGACCTGCGCGGCGCGCCTGAACCGGGTCGAGACCCAGCTCGCTCGCCATCATGCCGGCGATATGCGCGACCTCGATGGAGTGCTGAAGCACGTTCTGGCCGTAGCTCGTGCGGTAGCGCAGACGGCCGAGGATTTTGATAAGTTCGGGGTGGATGCCGTGGATGCCGGTTTCGAAGGTAGCGCGTTCGCCCTCGCTCTTGATGATCTGCTCGACCTCGCGGCGGGACTTTTCGACCATTTCCTCGATGCGTGCCGGATGGATGCGGCCGTCCACGATCAGCTTTTTCGAGCGCCAGACGCGCGATTTCGCGGCGTACCGGGTCGAAGGACGACAGAGTGATCGCCTCCGGCGTGTCGTCGATGATAAGGTCAACGCCGGTCAGCGTTTCGAGCGTGCGGATGTTGCGGCCTTCACGGCCGATGATGCGGCCCTTCATCTCATCATTTGGCAGGGGAACCACAGAGACGGTGGCCTCGGAAACGTGGTCTGCCGCGCAGCGCTGAATGGCGGTGGAAAGGATCTCGCGGGCGGTCTGCTCGCTCTCATCCTTGAGCCGCTGGTTGATCTCGCGGACCTTGACGGCAGCGTCATGCTGCGCCTCGGCCTCGATCGAGTTGACGAGCATTTCGCGTGCTTCGTCGCGCGTCATGCTCGCGATCTGTTCGAGCTTTTCTACCTGCTCGTCCTTGATGCGCTGGAGCTCGTTCTCCTTCTTCTGTACGGATTCCAGATGACGGCTCAGCTCTTCGTTCTTGCGGTCGAGGGTGTCGCTCTTCTTGTCGAGCGCTTCCTCGCGCTGAATGAGACGGCGCTCGAGCTGCTGCGTCTCGTTGCGGCGCTCCTTCAGCTCGCGGTCTGCCTCGACGCGCTGACGATGGATCTCGTCCTTCGCCTCGAGCACGGACTCGCGCTTTTTGGTCTCACCGGCCTTGATCGCCTCGTTGATGATGCGGGTCGCCTCGGTTTCAGCATCGCCGATCGCTTTTTCGGCAACGCTCTTGCGATAAAGAAAACCAATGACAACGCCCACAGCGAGACATACGATACCGGTGATGATCGGTATGATGATTTCGGTCATGTTAAGGTGTGTCCTCCTGTTGATAAGATAGGACAGCTCCTGCCTGTCGCAGCGACGTTTTTGATAAATTTATATAAAATACGCTCTCTCCCACACGGTATCGGCTGTACCGGGGGAACGGAAGCGCAAGCTTATATTGTTCAGCAAAAATGCCGACCACAGCGGACCGGTGCTGTCGAGAAAAATGCGTGTGGTGTCTCCGGACACCGAAACGAGCGTGCACCGCAGTATCAACCTATGCGGACACGCTGCAATAATGCCCCCCTGAAAAAAGCTGCACGCTGGCACTGTGCAGCCCGTAGGCGCCGCACCGGACGCCTCCGGCGCAGTGCCATATCATATGAGTATTATTATACATCTAATTGTAAAGCCTGTTCGTCAAACTGTCAAGAAAAAACACGGTCTTCCCCCTGCGGATTTTGTCGTTTTTTGAAAACACGGCTCTTCCTGCCTTGAGAATAGCTGTGAAGTCTGCTATAATAATGGCTCAAAGAGCAGTAAAGTCATCGGCTCCTGCTCCTGCAGAAAGAAAAACTGGTTTTCGGGGGTGCTCCTGTGGCAAAGACGATCAATGACGTATATCTTCAGCTGTTTCACCGGCTGCGCGACGGCGGCGACCCGCAGCCCTCGATGACCGCGCGGGAGCTGACGGCCGTGGCGTGTCATGCCGACCGCGCCCATACCGCCGCCTGGGCGCATTCCTATCTGGACAACGCGACGGTGGACTACGCGAACATCCTGTGCGACCGTGTGCTCGGCGGCGAGCCGCTCGCCTACATCCTCGGCGAATGGGACTTTTACGGACTGACCTTCCGCGTGGACAAGTCCGTGCTCATCCCGCGCGCGGATACGGAAAAAGCTGTGCGAGCTGACCATCGAGCAGGCGAAGCCGCGCATTTCGCCGCGCATTCTCGACCTGTGCTGCGGCTCGGGCTGCATCGGCATCGCGGCAGCGCACGAGGTCGAGGACGCACGCGTGCTCGCAGTCGACCTGTCGGACGGCGCGCTGCGCTTGACGCGCGAGAACGCACACCCGGCTCGGCGTGAGCGGCCGTCTTCTCGCCATGAAGGCGGACGCGACCATGCCGCCCCCCGGGCGGCGTCGGCCCGTTCGACATCATCGTTTCCAATCCGCCCTACATCACGCGCAGCGAAATGGCGCAGCTCGACCACAGCGTCGCAGATTTCGAGCCGCACGAGGCGCTGTACGGCGGCGTGGACGGTCTGGACTTCTACCGCGCTATCTGCGAAAACTGGGGCGATACCCTCGCCCACAGCGGCATTCTTCTGTTCGAATGCGGCTGGAAGCAGGCCGATGCGGTCGCTGAGATCCTGCAAAAAGTACGGTTTTTCCGACGTCTGCATCGAAAAAGATGACGCCGGCGTGCCGCGTATCGTCATCGGCCGCTCACCGCGCGAGGACGACGATCTGACAAAATAACCTTTGAACACTCCCTCACCAGAGGGTAGTGTAATTTTACCATTTTATTTTATCGGACAAATGTTCGACTTTTTCTTGCGTTCCGTTCGGCATCCTGCTATAATGGTCTTATCGAAAACCGAGAGGGGCGCGCCCCTGTTTAACCATAGAGGAGGCTAATTTATGGCTACGAAAAAAGCAGCTTGAGCCGGTCGCACCGGCAGCGGACAAAAAAAGGCGCTCGCCGCAGCGATCAGCCAGATTGAAAAGCAGTTCGGCAAGGGCTCGGTCATGTGTCTGGGCGAAAACACCGGCATGACGGTCGAGCATATCCCGACCGGCTCGATCGGCCTCGACCTCGCGCTCGGCATCGGCGGTCTGCCGCGCGGCCGAATCATCGAGATCTACGGACCTGAGTCCTCCGGTAAGACCACGGTCGCGCTGCACAGCGTTGCCGAGGCGCAGAAGCTCGGCGGCACGGCGGCCTTCATCGATGCGGAGCATGCGCTCGATCCGGTTTATGCCAAGGCGCTCGGCGTCGACATCGACAGCCTGCTGGTTTCCCAGCCGGACACCGGTGAGCAGGGCCTCGACATCGCGGAGGCGCTCGTGCGCTCGGGTGCGGTCGACATCGTCGTTATCGACTCGGTCGCGGCGCTGACCCCCGTGCCGAGATCGAGGGCGAAATGGGCGACTCCTTCGTCGGCCTGCACGCCCGCATGATGAGCCAGGCGATGCGCAAGCTCGCCGGTTCGATCGCAAAGAGCCAGTGCGTCGCGATCTTCATCAACCAGCTGCGCGAAAAAGGTCGGCGTCATCTACGGCAACCCGGAGGTCACGACCGGCGGCCGCGCCCTCAAGTTCTACGCCTCGGTCCGCATGGAGGTCCGCCGCATGGAGCACCTCAAAAACGGCACCGAGCTGATTGGCAGCCATACCCGTGTCAAGGTGGTCAAAAACAAGGTCGCGCCCCCTTCAAGGAGGCCGAGTTTGATATCATGTACGGCCAGGGCATCTCGCGCACGAGCGAGCTGGTCGATCTCGGCGTCAAGTACGGTCTGGTCAACAAGTCGGGCGCCTGGTTCTCGATGGGCGATACCGTCTGGGTCAGGGCCGCGACGCCGCCAAGCAGTATTTCAAGGAGCATCCGGACATCGCGGACGAGGTACAGCGTGAGATCATGCTCAAGGTCGAGGAGGAGCGCTCCAAAAATTCCGCAGGCGCGGCTGTCAAGCTGTCCGAGAGCGTCGCGACCGCACCGGCAGAGAAGCATGCCGCACCCAAGCCGTCGTCCGCCAAGGCGGTTTCGATCGACGCGGACGATTTTGACGACCTCGACGACGAAGAATGAGCGAGGATAAATACCGCGCAGCGCTGGACGCCGCCGCAAAGCAGCTCTCCTGCCGTGCGCTGAGCACGAAAAATGCTGCGCGGCAAGCTGCTCGCCAAGGGTCACGACGAGGAGGCCACGGATTACGCGCTCGCGTGGCTGACCGAGCGCAGCCTGCTCTCGGACGGGCAGTTCGCGGAGAGCGTCGTGCGCAGCTATGCCCGGCGCGGCTACGGCGCGGCGCGCATCCGTCAGGAGCTTTCCCATCGCGGCATTTCACGCGAGGACGCGGACGCCGCGATGGAGCTTTTTCCCCCTGCCCTGCCGCAGATGCTTTCCTTGCTCGAAAAGCGGCTGCACGGCGACCTTTCCGACCGGAAGGAGGTCGACAAGGCGGTCGCCGCCTTGCAGCGGCGCGGCTTTTCGTGGGCGACATCAGAAACGCTCTCGAGGAATACGGCGCATCTCTCGACATCGACGAATAATCTTCACCCCTCCGCGCACACTTTGTGCGGAAGGGGTGATTTTTGCGCAGAAATGCAAGACTTGCTGTGACAGGAGCGCTCGCCGGAGCGGCGAACGGCTTTTTCGGGGCAGGCGGCGGCCTGTTTCTCGTGCCGCCCTTCACGAAATGGTGCGGCATGGAGGAAAAAGCAGGCCTTTGCGACCTCGGTCGCGGTGATTTTTCCGCTGTGCGCCCCTGTCGGCGGCGGTGTATTATGTCCGGGGCGGCCTGCCGGTTTCGTCCTCGCTCGGCTATCTTCTGGGCGGCGCGGCGAGGCGGCGTGCTCGCCGGACGGATCTTCGGGCGGCTGCGCACGTTGTGGCTGCGCCGTGCCTTCGCCCTGCTCATCCTGTACGGCGGCATCCGGGCTGTGCTGCTGCTGTGAGCGCGTTCGTGGTCGGTCTGCTGACCGGCGTGCTGAGCGGCTGCGGCATCGGCGGCGGCTCGCTGCTGCTGCTCTGGCTGACGCTCGTGCAGGATATGCCGCAGTTTACCGCCGGGGGCATCAATCTGCTGTATTTCCTCGCCTGCGCCCCGGCCGCGCTCGTCTCTCACCTGAAAAACCATCTCATCGACCGCGGCGCGGTCAAATTCTGCGTGCCGTTCGGCGCGATGACCTCGCTCCTCGCCTCGTTTGCCGCCGCCGGGACAGACACCTCCCTGCTCCGGCGGCTGTTCGGCGTGCTGCTGCTCTATATCGGCGCAAAAGAATTGTTTACAAAACGGAAAAATCCGGGAACCGACCCGAAGCCTTCCTCGTCTAACCGGGTAACAAGAGAAAACCATGGCGGCTCTCCGCCGCGCAACCCGTGAAACGAGGTGTCTGTTATGAAAAAACGACTGTGTCCCCTGCTTCTCGCTCTGCTGTTCACGCTTTCCGCCTGCGGCGGCGCAGGCTCCGGCGATGCTTCGTCTGCCTCGGCGGCGGCCGGAGATATGTCCATGGATACGAACGGCTGGGCGGAGAGCGCCGATACCGCCGACGGCGGCTCTGCCGGATTTTTCCGCCGTGCGGCAGAACGCCAAGCTCATCCTGCGCGCCGATCTGACGCTTGAGACGCAGGATTTCGACGCGGCCTCCGCCGATCTGGAAAAGCTGACCGCCGAGACCGGCGGCTACATCGAGTCGAGCAGCCTTTCCGGCGACAAGGGCAGCCGCTCGGCCTACTACACCCTGCGCATTCCACAGGAAAAATTCGAGACGTTTTACGCGCAGCTCGGCGACCGCGCACACGTGGTCTACTCCTCCCGTTCGAGCGAGGACATCACCGAGCAGTATACCGACATCGAGACCCGGCTCGCCACGCTCCAGACCAAACACGAGCGTCTGCTCGCCCTGCTCGATCAGGCGGGCAAAATGGAGGACATCATTTCGCTCGAAAACGCGCTCGCGGACTGCGAATATGAGATCGACTCGCTGACCGGCTCCAAGCGCCATTATGACGATCTGGTCGGCTTCTCGACCTTTTCCGTCACGCTCGATGAGGTGCAGACTCTGACCGCCACCCCGAGGGCAGCGGCTTCGGCGCGCAGCTGACGCAGGCGGCAAAGACCGGCACGCGCGGTCTGGTCGACTCGGTCCGCGCGCTCATTCTCGGCATCGTCATGTTCTGGCCGGTCGTTCTGCTGCTCGCGGCAGGCGGCGGCGCAGCCGTCGTGATCGCGAAAAAGCGCCGGAAAAAGCGCGAGGCCGAGTGGGCGGCGCAGGCCGCACAGCCCCGTCGTTCCGCCCGAAAAAGGACGAAAAAAAAATAAGTGAGAAAAATGAAGGCACCGGTTTTACCGGTGCCTTCGTTTTATTATTCTGCGTTTTTCGTCTCGTCGAGCAGCTCCTTCGCGTCGATGCCGAACAGCTTCGCCAGCGCGAGCAGATTGGATGTGCTCGGGTCGGACGCGCCGCTCTCCCACTTGGATACCGCTTGCCGGCTCACGCCGATCGACTCCGCGACGAACTCCTGCGTCATTTTACACGCCGTGCGGTGCTGCTTCAGCACAGCGCCGAGCGTTTTCGCGGTCTCGGCCTTTTCCGCCCGGACGGGCGCGGTGCGCAGATATTTCCGCAGCGCCCGGATCAGCAGCACGAGCACATAGACGGATACGCCCATGACGGCGAGCACCGGAACGATCGTATACAGCGTCATTACCAAGGCAATTCCTCCTTTTCTGCGCTCAGTATAATAATAGAAAAACCCCGGTTGCGCCACCAACTATCGCGCAACCGGAGTGAGAAATCATGATTTCTTTGTTTTCTTCTCGCTCAGCATCAGTCCGCCGAGGGGGCGAGCGCCGTGCCGACCCACATCACCGGCGTCATGGTCTCGTGCAGGATGAGCGCGGAGGCGATGATGGTGATGACGGGCGAAGCGTAAATGTACGCTCGTGCGCACCGGACCGAGCAGAAAGACCGCGCGGTTCCATGTCACAAAGCAGGTCGCGGACGCGAGCAGGCCGAGAAACAGCAGGTTCGCCAGATGCACCGGCGTGCCCCATGCCGCGATGCCGGCCGGGAGACCCTCGAAAGCCGTCGGGATGAGCAGGAACAGAAGGCCGTAGCCGAAAATGCGGCAGGTCAGCGGAACGGTCTGGTAGCCCATGTGACCAAGCACACGGATGAGCACCGAGTAAACGCCCCAGACAAGGGCCGCGCCCTCGGTCAGCAGCGCGCCGACCGGACTGAAGTGCAGCTCGCTCACACCGGCGAGCGACACGAGCGTGATGCCGGTCATCGCGCAGACAAAGCCGCAGAAAAACCAGATCGACAGCTTTTCCTTGAGAAAGACGGCTGCGATGAGCGCCGTGAACAGCGGCGCCGCCGCCACGATCACGCCGACAAGCGAGGCGGAGATATAGGTCAGCGCGATATTCTCCATCAGAAAATACAGCGTCACGCCGGAAAGCCCCGCCGCCGCGAACAGCGCCTCGTGCCACTTCTCTTCGGGCGCATGAGGCCGCGTCCGGCGACAAGCAGCGCGAGAAAGCCGAGCGCAAACCGCGCGACCATGATTTCGATGGGCGAAAAGGTGCGCAGCAGCACCTTGGTGGCGACGAAGGTCGTGCCCCAGACGAGCACGCTGAACGCGCCGAGCAGGTGTCCCTGCAGGCGATGATTGTTCTGTGTATCCTGCATTTCGAATTTCCTTTTTTTCTTCCGGGTTACTGCGCGGCCTCGTACGTCTGCGCATCCCTGCCGCTCTCGGCAGCATAGACGCGCGTCCAGTTCTGCTGGCCGAAGAATACGCTGTACGGCACAGGCGAGAAGCCGTTGATGAGATTTTTGCGGATGATGACCTGCTCCCGCTCGAACGCGATCGGGATAAACGGCATCTGCTCCGCAAACTGCTTGCAGAGCGCGCTCCGGTCGCCGCTTTTTCCGCGCCGCGGCGAGCGTACTTCCATGTCCGGGTCATGATAGCCGCCGAAATTCAGGCTGCCGCCCTGCGTCAGCAGCGGCCGCAGATCAAAGTCCGGCGTAAGGCGCGTTTCGCCGTAATACAGGTCGAATGAGCCTTCTCTGATGCGCGCGGTGAAGGTTTCGTAATCCACCGCGTCCACCGTGACGCTCACGCCCTCGACGGCGTTCCACGAGGCGGCGAGCTGCTCGGCGGCGGCAACCTTGAAGGCGTTGTCCGCGTTGACGAGCAGATGCAGCGACAGCACGATCTGCTCCCCGGCCGCGTCGGTCGCGGGCATGTCCTCGCCGCTCTGCGCCGGCGCAGACGGGCCTTTCACCGGCTCGCCCTCGGCGTTCAGCACGCGGTCGCCGTCCTCATCGGTGTAATAGCCCTCATCGTCGGTCAGCGGTGTGCCGTCCTCCGCGTAATAGATGGTGACGTCCCCGTCTGCCGCGGTCTGCGCGGCACTGTCCTGAGGCCGTATCGTCCGCTTTTTTGTCGTCCGTTTCGCTGTGCAGCAGCTCATATGCGCCCGCGGTGTCCGCCTCGGTCGAGAGCGTCACGCCCGAGACCTGCTGCTGCGGATTGACCGGCAGAACGGCCGGGTCCGCGAACGTTTGAAGCTGCGTTTCGCACAGCGCCCGGCGGCCGATGGCAGCGGAGAGCGCCCGGCGCACCTTCGCGTCCTTCAGCTGTTCGTTTGCGTAGTTGATGCCGATATAGTGCAGCGCCGTGCTCGGTGTTTGCAGCGTGTCGACCGCACCGCCGATGACCGTCGTTTCGTCGTCGGCTGCGATGCGCGAGCTGCGCATGACCGACACGTCGCCCGTGCGGAAGCTGGTTTCCGCCGCGTCCGCGCGCGTGATGCCGACAAGCGTGATATGGCGTATCGTGCCGAGAAAGCCGCCGTGCCAGTTTTCGTTCTTTTTCGAGCGTGCACACGCTTCCGTTCTCGACCGGCACATACGGGCCGGTGCCGTCGGCGAAGCTGCCGCTGTCCGCGCTCCCCCTCGGTAAACCGGAATGTTCAGCAGGCGCGGAAAGTCCGCATTGGGCGAGGAGAGCACGATGCGCACCTTATAGGTGCCCGCCGATTCCAGCGTCGTCACGTCGGCAAGACGGCTGTGATAGGGCGAGGAGGCGTTGTCCATCGCCGCGCGGTAGCTCGCAACCACATCGTCTGCGGTCAGCGTCTGCCCCGACCAGAACTTCACGCCCTGCCTGAGGGTGAAGGTGAAGGTCGTGCCGTCGCCGCTGTAGCCCTCGCACAGCACATTCTGCGGCGTAAAGTCGTCCGTCACCTCGAACAGACCCTCGTACAGCGCTTCGCACAGCATGGCGTTGATGCTGTCCGTATCCGTGACCGGGTTGAGCGTGCCGTTTTTGTACCACGCAAGGCCGAAATAGGCGTCCGATACGTCGACCGTATCCTTCGGCCCCTCGTCCTGCTGTCTGCCGGGCAGCGAACAGCCCGACAGCAGGCACAGCCCGGCGAGCGCCGCCGCGAGCGCACGTTTTTTCCAGCTCATACAGCGTTCCCTCACAGGCATATGATGCCGCCCTGCACGCCGCGATGGCCGTGGGTCGCGCGGTGCGACCAGAATTCATCCGCACAGCATTTCGTGCAGATGCCGCTGTCGATGACGTTTTCCGGCGAAAGTCCGGCGTCGGTCAGCAGTCTGACGCCGATGCCCTGCAGGTCTACATGGAACTTGACGCCCTTTTCCGCAATAAACGGATGCACGCGCTCGCCCATCAGGCGCTCCATCGCCTCGGGAACGTCCGCGTCGGTCTCGAAGCACTCCTGACGGATGGACGGGCCGAGCACGGCGATCAGGCTCGCGCTTTGCGCCGAGCTTTTTCGCCATGACCTCCACGGTTTTTCGGCAGGATGCCTGCCGCCATGCCGCGCCAGCCGGCGTGCGCCACGCCTGCGGTCTGGGTCGCAGGATCGTAGAACAGCGTCACCACGCAGTCCGCATAAAAGCCGCACAGCGGCGTTTCGGGCAGGGCGGTCACGATCGCGTCCGACTCCCACGCCATCGGCTGATGCAGACCCATGCCGGCCTCGCCCTCGGTCACGACCGAGATCTGCGTGTCGTGGATCTGCTTTGTCATGGTGATGCGGCTTTTCGTCCATGCCGAGCTGCTCCGCCAGGATGCGGTAGTTTTCCAGCACGTTCTCCCGCTCGTCGCCGCGGTTGAAGCCGAGATTGAGGCTTTCGCAGTCGCCCCGGCTCACGCCGCCGAACTTGGTGGTAAAGGCATGGCGGACCGGCAGCCGGTCACAGGTATAGTAAACGAACGAGCCGCGCTCGTTGCGGTGCATAGACGGGTGCATGGTTCTCCTCCCTTACCATTCGTCCGAACCGTCGTCCGGAATGACTTCCTTCATGGCGGTGATAGCTACCTCGATCATCGAATCGTCCGGCTCAAATACCGTCAGATGCTGGATCATGAGGCCCGGCCAGCGCAGCGCACGCGAAAATGACGCTCTCCGAGCGTCCGGCATAGCGGTTGAACTCGTAGCTGATACCGACGACGAGCGGCAGCAGGATGAGATGCGCGAGCATGCGCAGGAACGGATTGGTGATGTCGATGATCGAAAAGACGATGGACGAAACGATCGTCGCGATGATGATGAGTACGAACATGAAGCTCGTACCGCAGCGCGGATGGAACCTGCCCTGCTTCCGGACGTTCTCCACGGTCAGCTCCTCCCCTGCCTCATAGCAGAAGATGGTCTTGTGCTCCGCGCCGTGGTATTCAAACGTGCGGCGGATGTCCTTCATATGCGACACCGACCACATGAACATCAGAAAAGATCGCGATGCGCACGATGCCCTCGAGCACGTTTCGCGCCAGCACGCCCCAGTCCTTCGGAACAAAGCCGCCGAGAAAGCTCGGCAGCAGCAGGAACAGGCCGACCGGCAGCGCGATGCCGATGACCGTGGACAGGCCGAGGATCATCCTGTTCAGCTTTTCCGAGCCGAACTTCGCCTCGAGCCACTTTTTCGAATTTAGACGGCTCCTCATCGATGCTCTCATCGTCGAAGAACTCCGCCGAATAGTTGATGGCCACGATGCCGTCCTTCATGGCGGTGAACAGCGTGTACGCGCCGCGCAGGATGGGCAGGCGCCAGAACGCCGACTGATGATGCGCGGGCTCGGTCTTGGTGACCAGCTCGCCGCCCGGCTTTGCGCACGACGGTGCAGGTCTTTTTCGGCCCCTTCATGACGATGCCCTCGATGATGGCCTGACCGCCGATGGTTGTTTTCTTGGTTGACATATGGTTCTCCTTCTTAGGTGCGGTTACGGCTCTTCCTCGGTCCTGGACGGTGCGCCGGTGATGCCGAGCGCCTCCTCCGCCTTCGCTGACGGCAGCGTGACCGTCACGGTCGTTCCCTCGCCGACAGCGGACGCGATGTCGAGCGTGCCGCCGTGCAGCACGACGATCTCCTCGGTCACGGCAAGGCCGATGCCGCTGCCGCGCTGTTTGACGACGACCTTTATAGAATTTCTCCTTGACGAACGGCAGCTCGGCTTCGGGAATGCCCTGACCGTAGTCGCGCACGGTCGCGACGAGATTTCCCGTCGCGCACCAGACGGATGTCGATGCGCTTGCCGTCGCCGCCGTACTTCGCGGCGTTGTCCAGAATGTTGAGGAATACCTGCTTCATGCGGTGGCGGTCGCCGTTGACGAAGTAGTTCGCCTCGACGTCCTCGTCGTAGTTCAGCCGGATGCCGCTCTTCTGGAGCAGGTTTTCATACATGTATACCGCCTCATACAGCTCGATCGACAGGTCGAAGTTCTCGACCTCGAGCTTCATGCGGCCGGACTCGATACGCGCGAAGTCCAAGAGCCTCTACCATGCGCGTTAAGCGGTTAGACTCCTTCTGGATGATGGTCAGACCCCTGCATGACCTCCTCGGGGTCCTCACCGCCGCCCGCGAGCAGCGTTTTCGCCCAGCCGCCGATGGCGGTCAGCGGCGTGCGCAGCTCGTGCGAGACCGAGGAAATGAAGTCGTTCTTCATGCGCTCGGCGCGGTTGATCTCGTCGGACATATAGTTGATCGTGTCGCACAGCTCGCCGATCTCGTCGTCATAGGTCTTTTGCAGGCGCACGCCGTAGCGCCCTGCCGCGATCTCCTTGGCGATGTTGTTGATCTTGAGCACCGGGTCTACGATCGACCGGATAAAGTAGCTGTTGGACGCGACGACGAAGATCAGGAACACCAGACACGCGAGCAGCGACACGCCGATGATGAGCCAGATCTGGCGCTCGACCACACGCAGCGAGCTGATGAAGCGCACGCCGCCGACCAGATCGCCGCGCGAGGACAGCAGCGGCGCGGTGACGCTCATCACGCGCTCGTCAGAGAGCGGATCGCGTCCGGTGAACACCGAGGTCTTCTGCGTGGCGAGCGCCTGCGTGGCGTCCTCTGTGGACGCCAGACCGCCGCCGGACAGACCGGATGTCGAGAGCAGGATACGCCCGTTCGCGTCGAGAAACTGCTGCTCGAGCTTGTCCTGCTCGCTGAACGTCGTCACAGTGGACTCCGCCTGCGTGTAGAACTGGTCATAGGTATCGGTGAAGTATTTGCGGAAGGTGTCCGAGGCCGTGACCGCACGCGAGACCAGATTGTCGCGCACAGTCGCGTAGTAATACCCCGAAACGCCGACCGAAATCAGTATCATGACCGCCGCAAGGATAACGAGCACGAACGAGAGCGAGTTCATCATCCAGCGGCCGCGAATACCGCCCGGCGAGTGCAGCACCTTAGGCGTTTCCGTCTGCGGCGGCGGTGCCGGCTTTTTACGTTGCTTGCGATTTGTCATAAAGGAAGTGACCTTTCCTGTTTTCTCCGAAAACAACTGCGGAATAATCGTAAAGGCAGCGTCAGCGCCTTTTCGCGGCGCACCGCAGTGCGCCGATGCAAATCCCAAAGAAGTCCGGCTCTGCCGGACTTCTTTCCCGCTCCTGCCCGCGCCGCGGCGGCGCGGCCGTCCCTGCCGTGCAGGGGCGAGGGGTTATCGTTCCCGGTTTCTGCGGAACCGGGAACGTATCTAAGGGGGACAGCGTCCCCTTTAGAAAGCGCCAGCGCTTTATCCTTCCCATATACCCGTATCCGCGCACGGTAACGATATGGCTCGGCTCGGCCGGGTCATCCTCGATCTTGATGCGCAGGCGGCGGATGTTGACGTCTACGATCTTCAGCTCGCCCACATAGTGATGGCCCCACACCATCTCCAGCAGCTCGTCGCGCGAAAGCGCCTTTGCCGATGTTCTGCATGAACGCCTTGAGCAGACCGTACTCGATCTGCGTCAGCTCGATCTTGCGTCCGTTCTTGAGCACCTCGCGCGCGCGCAGGTTGAGCTTGAACGGGCCGGACTTGATGACGTTCTCCTCCGAGAACGGCGAGCCGGATACGCGGCGGTACAGCGCGTCCACGCGCGCGACCAGCTCGATGCTCGAAAACGGCTTGGTCACATAGTCGTCCGCGCCGTTCATCAGACCGTTTACCTTGTCCGCCTCCTGCGTGCGCGCGGTCAGCATGATCACGCCGGCCTGATAGCCCTCTGCACGCATCGTGCGGCAGACCTCGTAGCCGTCGATGCCCGGCAGCATGACGTCGAGTATCGCGACCGCGATATCCGGATTTTCATGATATTTTTCGAGCGACTGCTCGCCGGTTTCAGCCTCGATGACCTCGTAGCCGCCCCTGTTTCATATTCAGCACCAGAAAGGAGCGGATGCTTTCTTCATCCTCCAGAACCAGTACCTTACGTTTCATAGATGCCATCCTCCTTTTATCTTCAGTTGTTCCATGCCTGCTTGACGATCGAGAAGCGCGAGCTGATCTCCTCCGCGCCGATCTTCAGCGTGCCGCTCTGCGCGCCCTCCGGGATCTTCGCGAAATAGACCGCCTGCGATGTCTGGCCAAGCTGGATGAGGTCGGTCCGGCCCGCGTAATACTCGCGCGAGGAACCCGTGACGCAGTAGATATTGAACAGCGGAATCGAGTTCTGCCCGCTCCGCGGTATTCGTAGAACGAAACCATACTCAGGCCGCCGTCCGTGGACTTGACCGCCGTGATGCGGTCGTGCCAGCTCCGGTCGATGCGCAGACTCCACGCATCCGAGATGCACTGATAAGTCGTGCTGACCTGTACGGGCGTTGTGCCCAGACCGTAGGCGTACCAGTCGAGCATATACAGCGCGTCGTGCGCCGCCGCGTCCTTGTAGCCCGCCATGAGCACCGCGCGCGGCAGCTCGATCACGCCGTCGCTGTTGATGTCGGCCGCATAGACCTGCACGGGACGGTAGGTGCTGCGGCTCGCGATGTCCTCGCCGTCGAGCGCAAGATTGACCAGCATTCCGTCGCTGTAGACGAAGATATCGGTCGTCAGGCCGATGCCGGAGGCCATTTTCTCTTCCGCGAACACCGCCGGCAGGCCGTCGGTGATATGTCCGGCCTCCATGCGCTCGACCGATGCGATGCCGGCGCTCATCGCCGCCTCACCGGCCAGATTCATGCGGCCGTTCTTATAGCGGTACAGCCGCGCGGCGCGCTTTCCGGAGGCGCCGGTCAGCAGCAGTAGATCCTTCGCGCCGTCGCCGTCCATGTCGGTCAGCTCAAGCGCACTGTAATCGGTCTCGAGCAGCACGCGCGGCGCGCAGTGTCGTCAAAGTCGCACATCGTCAGCGCGCCCGTTCCGTTGCCGGCCAGCTGCCATGTGACCACGATGCCGCGGCCGCCGTCCGGGGTGATGGTCGGATATTCGACCGACTGGATCGCGGCTCCCTTGGCCTCGATCGAGCCGGTGCACCGATAGTCATCCCCGTTTTCTTGTAGATATATACCTTGAAGTCGTTGCTCGTCGCCGAGGTCGCGCCGCGGAAGAACACTATGGCCTCCTCCGCGCCGTCACCGTCCAGATCGACGAGCTGTACGGACGAACGGTTCTCCCCTGTGGTCGGGGTGGTATAGGAAACGCCCGATGCCAGAAGCTCTTCGAGCTTGGTCTGCAGCGTCTGATAATTGCCGGGCGGCTTGGGCGCCGCCAGCAGCTCGTCGCCGGACGGCATCGTGCAGCCTGCAAGCAGCAGAAGGCTCATCAGCACGGGCAGTATACGAACAGATTTCATTGCTTGCTCCCAGTCCTTGTTCGAAGTCCAAATTCGCGCGCGGAAACGCGCGCGTTCTGTCGATCGCACAGGCACTCCCTTGCGGATGCCTATACAGATTAAGTATAGCACAAATTCCACATATCCGGTATTCCTTTTTCCCGATTTTTTGATTACAGTACAGAAAAAGCGCTCTGCAAATTGACAAAAAGAGGACGGAACGGTTATACTGAGACCATGCCGCCGGGCGCCGGAGCGCGTTTTGCGCGGCCTTCGATTTTTCTGCGGGTATGGCGGAATGGCAGACGCGCCAGATTTAGGTTCTGGTGTCTCAGACGTGCAGGTTCAAGTCCTGTTACCCGCACCATCATCACACACACACGAGGTTTTACTTATGTCTCAGAACAGCATTCTTCTGGAAAAGTCGCTGCATTTTTCCGTCCGCATCGTAAAGCTGCACCGCCTGCTGCACCGGCACGAGGACGACCTGTCCGCCGAGCTGCTGAAGCACGCAGCGGCGATCGGCTCCGCAGTATCATGCGCGGATTGCGCCCTCAGCCGACGGGACCTTGCTGAGAGCCTGAACGAGGCGCTGCGCGAAACGGCGCAGACCGAATACTGGCTGCGGCTGCTGACGCTGACCGACGATGTTGACGTCCGCACAGGCGCTTCCCTGCTGAGCGACTGCACCGAGCTGCGCCACCTGCTGACCGCCGCGGCAAGCGCTGCAAACTAAGCTGAAATTCGTCTGAAAACACGCCAAAGGCGTGTTTTTTCTTTTTTTCTGCGCACAGCTTGCAAATATTTCGGGAACGCGATATAATGAGCGCAAATGAGGTGGTTAAATGGCAAAGCGCATCATCTGCATCGGCGACTCCAACACATATGGCTATGACCCTGCCGCCTTTGGCGGCGCGCGCTATCCCGAGGGCGTGCGGTGGACATCACGGCTCGGAAGCGCGTGGGACATCCGGAATCTCGGCGAGAACGGCCGGGAAATCCCGTCGAGCAGCTTCGCCGTGCGCGTCCTGCTCGGCCAGGTCCGCTCCCGGCTGCCGGCAGACGGGCTCTGTCTGATGCTCGGCACGAACGACCTGCTCTGCGGCGCCTCCCTGCCGAGGCTGCCGAACGGATGCGCATCTTTATCAGCGATCTTCTGGTCTGCGGTCTGCCGTTGCTGCTCGTCGCGCCGCCGCTTATGCAGAGCGGAACATGGGTTGAGAGCGACGCGCTCATCCGCAGTTCCGGACAGCTCGCCCCGCTCTACCGCGATCTCGCCGCGCTCTGCGGCGTGTCGTTCTGTGACGCCTCCGGCTGGGACATTCCGGTCGTGTTCGACGGCGTCCACTTTTTCCGAACAGGGCCACCGCCGCTTTGCCGAGCAGCTCGAGCCGGTTTTCGCGCAGATGTTTCTGTGAACTTCACCTGCAAAAAAAGCACCGCAGTCATAGACTGCGGTGCTTTCCTTATATCTGCATATTCGCTTTTACTTTGCGAGCTTGCTCTGTGCCTTCTGCTCGAAGCGCTCCTTTGGCAACAATAGCGCGCTGATGCGTGCCCTCGCCGATCAAGCCTGCCTCGTCGTAGGCTGCGACCTTGAAGGTCAGGATCTTGCCGTTCGGCGCGATCTCGGTCAGCTCGGTCTCGATACGGACCTCCATGCCCTCCGGCGTTGCGGCAACATGGCTTACGTTTACCAGCGTGCCGACCGTGGTCCTGCCCTCCTCGAGCTCACCGGCAACACTGCCTGCGGCGGTGTTCTCGATGGCTGCGATCATCATCGGGGTGGCAAATACGGATACCAGACCGCTGCCGACATTGCACGCCAGCTGCTCCTTGGTTACGGTGAACTTCTTCTCGCCCTTGATACCAGTGTTCATTGTTCTGCTCCTGTCTTTCAAAAAACGGAAATTACTTTGTTCTTGCGCAGCTCGGTCATGCCGCCCATGTACGGCTGGAGCGGCTTCGGGATAGCGACCGAGCCGTCCTCACGCAGATTGTTCTCGAGGAACGCGATCAGCATGCGCGGAGGTGCTACGACCGTGTTGTTCAGAGTGTGCGCGAAGTACAGCTCCTTCGGGTTCTCCTTGCTGCGGACACGGATGCCCAGACGGCGCGCCTGTGCGTCGCCGAGGTTGAGCAGGAGCCGACCTCGAAGTACTTCTTCTGGCGCGGAGACCATGCCTCTACGTCGCAGGACTTGACCTTCAGGTCAGCAAGGTCGCCGGAGCAGCACTCCAGCGTGCGTACCGGAATATCGAGCGAACGGAAGAAATCGACCGTGTTCTGCCACAGCTTCTCGTACCATGCCATGCTGTCCTCGGGCTGGCAGACGACGATCATTTCCTGCTTCTCGAACTGATGGATGCGGTAAACGCCGCGCTCCTCGATGCCATGCGCGCCCACTTCCCTTGCGGAAGCACGGGAGAGTAGCTGGTGAGAGTCTGCGGAGGGTCTCCTCGTCATTGATGGTATCGATGAACTTGCCGATCATCGAGTGCTCGGAGGTGCCGATCAGATAAAGATCCTCGCCCTCGATCTTATACATCATGTTCTCCATTTCCTTGAAGGACATAACGCCCTTTACTACATCACCGTGGATCATGAACGGCGGCACATAGTAGGTGAAGCCGCGGTCGATCATGAAATCGCGCGCGTAGGACAGGATGGCCGAATGCAGGCGGGCGATGTCGCCCTTGAGGTAGTAGAAGCCGTTGCCGAAGGTGCGGCGAGCAGCGTCGAGATCGATGCCGTCGAAGGACTCCATGATGTCAACGTGGTACGGAACCTCGAAATCCGGAACGACCGGCTCGCCGAAGCGCTCGATCTCGCCGTTCTCGCTGTCGTCCTTGCCGATCGGCACGCTCGGGTCGATGATCTGCGGGATGACCTGCATGCGCTTCTTGACTTCCTCAGCAAAGACCTTCTCGTCCTCTTCGAGCTTGGTCATCTCGTCGGCCATCGCCTTGACCTCTGCCTTGACCTTCTCGGCCTCGTCCTTCTGGCCCTTTGGCCATCAGACCGCCGATCTCCTTGGACTTCTTGTTGCGCTGAGCGCGCAGCTCGTCGCAGCGAGTCTTTGCAGCGCGGTACTTCGCGTCGAACTCGATGACCTCATCGACCATCGGGATTTTCTCGTCCTGGAACTTCTTCTTGATGTTTTTCCTTGACTGCGTCCGGGTTTGCTCGAACAAATTTGATATCCAGCATTTTTATTTCTCCTTATTGATTATTGACATTTTTATCTTCGCTCTGCGCGGCGCTGTCTGCGAGCGCGAGCAGCTTCTGATAGACTGCGTAGTCGTTCGCCTCAAGCACGCCGCCGTCCTCGCGGAGCTTGAGCTTGTCCTCGGAAAAGGCGTCTCTGATGCCCTCGAGCAGGTAATTCAGCTGCTCCATGTCATCGTCAATGACGGCCTGCTCTGCCGCTACCAGCATTTCAAGCATCTGCTCGCGGTCGCGCAGATTCTGCGTCGCGCCGACCACATCGGTCTTTGCCTGCTCGGTGCCGAGCGTGCTGCGCACACTTTCGAGCGCGCTGCTCTGCAAATCAAACTGCTGCTGAAGATCCGCGACCTTCTGGGTCGCGCCCTGCGCAACGGTCTGCTGCTCGTTCAGCTGTGAGCTGAGGTTTTCGACCTGTCTGTCCGCACGCGCCTGCGCAACATAGCTGATGAGGATGAGTGCGATCGCCACCGAGAACAGGCCGACGATATAAAACGTCAGCGTCGTGCGGCTGAGTTTTTTCTCCGGTTTTGCCTGTTCGGGGGCGTTGTTTTTCTGTTCGTTCATGTGCTGCCTCCTTATACGCGCAGGGCGCGCAGCGCCTTCGGTCAGGCGTTCCAGATCGTCCGCGCCATAATATTCAAGGGTCAGCTGACCGCTGTTTTTGCCCTGCTGAATGCAGATCTTACGGCCGAGGACGCTTTCCAGCTCCTTCTCCAGCGCCGCGATATAATCCACGGAAAAGTCGCTTTCCTGCGGCTTTGGCTCCGCAGGCTTTTTGTTCATGCGCTTGGCGAGCGCCTCTGCCTGACGAACGGTCATGCCGGCCATCTGCTTTGCGGCCTCGACGCGCTTGTCCTCCTCCGCGACGGCGAGCACCGCACGCGCATGGCCGCCGGAGAGCTCTCCCCTGCTGACCATGGTCCGGACCTCGCCGGGCAGCTGAAGCAGACGCAGCGCATTGGCGACCGCCGGGCGCGACTTGACGACGCGCTGCGCGACCTGCTCCTGCGTCAGGCCATAGTCGCGCATCAGCTGCTCATAGCCCTCCGCTTCCTCGATCGGGTTGAGGTCCTGTCTCTGAAGATTTTCGATGAGGGCGAGCTCCATGACCTCGCTCTCGCTCGCCTCGATGACCATCGCCGGAATCTCATCCAGACCGGCCTGCCGCGCGGCACGCCATCTTCTCTCGCCTGCGATGATCTGATAATAGCCTTCCTTTTTTGCCCGCACGCACCGTGATCGGCGTGATGACGCCGTGCAGACGGATGCTTTCTGCAAAAGCTCGTCGAGCGCCTCCTGCGCGAATACCTTTCTCGGCTGGCCGGGGTTCGGTTCGATGCGGCTGACCGCGATCTTGCTGACGCTGTCCGCCGAGGTCTCCGTTTTCAGATCAACGACCGTCGTATCTCCGAACAGGTTGGACAGGCCGCCGCCCAGTCCCTTTTTGCCGGATGCCATCAGCCCTTCCCCTTTCCGTTTTCGCAAGGGATTTCATCCGCGAGCGACAGATACGCTTCTGCGCCGCGGCACATGCGGTCGTACTCGGTGATCGGCTTGCCGTGGCTCGGCGCCTCGCTCAGACGAACGTTGCGCGGAACGACCGACGAGAATACCTCGCCCGGGAAGTGCTTTTTGACCTCCTCGACCACCTGAATGGACAGGTTGGTTCGACCGTCGAACATGGTCAGCAGCACGCCCTCGAGCGACAGCTTCGGGTTCATGTTTTTCTTGACCATGCGCACGGTCGTCATCAGCTGGCTCAGTCCCTCGAGCGCGTAATACTCGCACTGCAGCGGAACCAGAAAGCTGTCCGCTGCGCACAGGCAGTTGAGCGTCAGCAGGCCGAGCGACGGCGGGCAGTCGATCAACACATAATCGTATTCGTCCTGACCTTGTCGAGCACCAGCTTGAGCCGCGCTTCACGGTGGTCCATGCCGATAAGGTCGAGCTCCGCGCCGGCGAGATTGACGTTCGCGCCGATGAGGTCCACCCACTTGGTATGGACGATGCCCGATTTCGTATCCGGGTCCTCGGATACGATCAGATCATAGACCGATGTTTCGAGAGAACGCGGATCGACGCCGAAGCCTGAGGTCGCATTGCCCTGCGGGTCAAAGTCGCACAGCAGGACGCGCTTTCCGCGCTCGGACAGTGCCGCTGCGAGGTTGATCGCAGTCGTTGTTTTTCCCACGCCGCCCTTCTGGTTTGCGAACGCGATAATTTTACCCATAGTGCTTTCCTCTTTATTCGTGTTTTTTCCTATGCTCCTTATTATAGCACATGCTTAAAAGAAAACAAAGGCACTATCCCAAAATTTTTTGCCTGCGCGTTTCCTTCAGCGGAAAATGTTTCATGTGAAACATGAGTTTGCCGCGTGTACGTTGTTTCACGTGGAACATAGACCGCCCGGAAAAGGTTTCACGTGAAACAGTCCCTCTCTGTTTCGCGCCGATGTTTCACGTGGAACAATTTCGTCATTTGTTCCATGCCTTTGTTTCACATGAAACAAAGTGCCATCCCTTCGGATGGCACCTGAGACTGTCGAAAAACTATCGTTTTCCGACAATCTGTGTTTTGACTTCGCAAAACACGGACGTCCGAAAGTTCCCATACGGAAACTTTCTCCCTCTTAAAGTATGAAAACCGAGGTACACGCCCCCGGTTGCTCTCATTAAATATTTGTTTGAGGATAGAGGCCTACGGGCTCATGCGTTTGCGCAGCAAACGCTTTTGAATGCGCGCTGCCGCGCGACTGCTGTTTTGGCGTGAAATCAGACTTTATCGACAGACTGAAGTGCCATCCTTTCGGATGGCACCTATATAATAATCGTGATTGCTGCGATTTACCCTTTCGCGTGCGGAATGCAGATAGTGAGCGTCAGGCCGTCATCGCTCTCCTGCTGCTTGACGGTCGCGCCGATTCCTGCATCGACCATCACCCCGACTGCACGGTTGAGTGTGTTCAGAAAAAAGCGCACATCCTTGAACAGGCACAACGTGCTTGCCGCTCTCCGGTTCAACGACCGGCTGCGGATTTTCCTTCGCCTTGAGGAATTCGTCAATATATTCCTCGGTACGGCTGACATTCAGCTCATGCTCGATAATATAATTGGTGACGTTGATGCGGTCGGCTTCGTCGTTCAGGCGCAGCAGGGCGCGGGCGTGCCGCTCGGTCAGGTTGTTGCAGCGGATCAGCTCCATATTCTGTTGCGACAGCCGCAGCAGCCGCAGCTTGTTCGCAACGGCTGACTGGGTCTTTCCCTACCTTGCGCGCGGCCTCCTCCTGCGTCAGACCGAACTGCTCGATGAGCCGCTTGAAGCCGTTCGCCTCCTCAAAGAAATCCAGATCGCGCCGCTGCAAATTCTCAACGAGGGCAATTACCGACGAGTCCTCCCCGTCCGCGTTGATGAGCAGGCAGGGCATCGGTCAGTCCGGCGACGCGCGCCGCCCTCAGCCGCCTCTCCCCCGCGACCAGTTCATAGCCGCCGTTCGCTGTCCGCCGCACGGTCAGCGGATTGAGCACGCCGTACTGACGGATGCTCTCCGCGAGCGTGGCGATAGCCTCCGGGTCGAAAGTATCGCCGCGGCTGATTGGGATTGCGCAAATCTCTGAAATACGGATGCGCCGCAGCACCCGGTCCTCCCTCCCGGACACGAGCGTCAGAACCGATTTCATCATATTTTTGCCTCCTTTTTTCTGCTGTGCCTGATGAACGGGGGTACTGCACCCCTTTTTCTGTGGCACGGTCGTCCTTTGGTAATGGATTACCACAATTTTGCAGAGGCAAGCAAAATCGACCGCGCAATCTGCCCCTCTGCGACAATTCTCTGTCATTTCCACGGAAAAGCGGCCGTCTACTTATTTTCGGACAGAAAATACCCTCTGTAATTTCCGTACAGAGGGTAAACTATTTGTATAAAGTCAGAGCGGTGCTGGTCTGAATTTTCTTAAAAGCGGCGCGGATACTGTTCGCGGGCGTTTCGCTGATTTTCGGAAGGCGCACGAAGCGCACGCTCCACCCCGTCATGCGGCACGGTGTAGCGCAGCGTTTCCGGCTCGCCAATGCCCAGCATCTCGAAGGCATGCGCCCGCGCCCTGCACTTCACTCCGCGCAGTCCGCCGCCTTCATGGCGAGGAACACGCCGCCGACGCCCGACCATCGGCACCGCCAGCTCGCTGAGCGTGCGCAGATCTGCCACTGCACGCAGAAACCGTCATATCGAACGACGCGCGGTTGTCCTGCGCGAAAATCCTCCGCGCCGGGCATGGACGGCGGTGACGTTGAATCAACCCGAGCGTCTCGATGACCTCATTCAGAAAGTCGATGCGCTTGCGCAGCGTCGAGCAGAACGAAATTCGGTCTCGGGCACAGTATTGCCAGGGGCATACCCGGAAAAACGCGCCCGTGCCCACGTCGAGCACCCTTCCCCCCTGCGGCATATGCGGCGCGAGGGCGGCACCAGTCGAGAAATGGCGCGTCACGACCTCGGTCGGTTCGGTGACTGCGGTGAGGTTCATCACCTTGTTCTTCTCCAGCAGCAGCGCGGATAATTTCAATAAATTATCAATCATTTTTTCGCTGACCTCGGGCAAATATTCCTTCAGTCCGGTGCGCAGCAGTTCATGGTCGGTCAAGCCTTTTCCCCTTTCGATGGGTTTCCATATAAATCATCAGCGCGGTAATATCCGCCGGCGAAACGCCCGGAAATGCGTGCCGCCTGACCGAATTCAGCGGCTTTACGGCGTTCAGCTTCTGCCGCGCCTCCAGACGCAGCGAATCCTCGCCGTAGTCCAGGTCGGGCGGCAGCGGACGGCTCTGAGCTGCGGTACTGCTCGACATCGCGCTCCTGACGTTCGATATAACCCGCGTATTTGATACGGATCTCGACCTGCTCACGGATGACCGCAGACAGTTCCGGGCGCCCGATCGAACGGCGCGAGCGCGCGGCGTAGCTCAGCTCCGGACGGCGCAGCAGGTCGATCAGCTTGCAGCCGGCCTTGAGCGGCGTCGAATGGTGCGCCTCCAGAAGGGCGTTCAACGCTTTCGCCCGGCGCGACGCCGACAGATACCACGCGGTCGATTTCCTTCTGCACGGTTTCGTACTTTCGGCGCACTTTTTCGCCGCGTTCGGGCGAATTAAGGCCGACACGGACGCCAATCGGCACGAGGTGCTCGTCCGCGTTGTCCTGCCGCAGCAGCAGGCGGTACCGGAGCGTGATCATCATGCGGTACGGTTCACCCGTGCCGCGCGCGTCACCAGATCGTCGACGAGCGTACCGATGTATCCGTCTGCACGGTCGAGCACGAGCGGTTCTCGCCCTGATTTTGAGGGCGGCGTTGATACCGGCGACAAGGCCCCTGCGCCGCCGCCTCCTCGTAGCCAGACGAGGCCGCAGAACTGGCCTGCGCCGTACAGACCGGAAACCTTTTGGTTTCGGAGCGTCGGGCGCAGCTCCAGCGGGTCGATGCAAGTCGTACTCGATGGCGTAGGCCGGACGCATGATTTCCGCGTGCTCCAGACCCTTGACCGAATGGCATTTTGCGCTGCACATCGAACGGCATAGAGGACGAAAACCCTTGCACGTAAATTTCCCCGGTGTCCAGTCCCATCGGTTCCAGGAACAGCTGATGGCGCGACGTCCGCGAAACGCACGACCTTATCCTCGATGGACGGGCGGTAGCGCGGACCGACGCCGATTTTGCCGCCGTAGAGCGGCGAGCGGTCGAGGTTTGCGCGGATGATTTCATGCGTTTCGGCGGTCGTATAGGTCAGATGGCAGACTGCGGTTTATCAGGATGGATGGTCGGTTTCGAACGGAAAACGGGATGATTTCATCCTCTCCTCCTGCACCGCCAGACCCTCGAAGTCAATCGAGCGGCGGCGGCGGTTGACGCGCGGCGGCGTGCCGGTCTTGAAGAAGCTGCGCAGTCCCAGACCGCGCAGCGACTCGGTGGCTGGCTTTGCCGCCGCCGCTTTCATCGAGCCAGATTCTGGTATATTCTCCGATGATGACGCGGCCGCCGAGGAAGGTGCTTGAGCGACAACGACCGCCTTGACGCTGCATGGCGCACACGCCGACAGCGGTCGCGATAGCCGAAACCGCGCCGTCCTGCCGCTCGATGGCGACCACCTCATCCTGCATGAAAGCAAGGTTTTTCACTGCTGCTCCAGGGCAGTACGTGCTTCCATATACGCTCTGTAGTAATTCGGTCGGCCTGCGCACGCGAGAATGCACCACAGGGAGCCCCTTGCCGCGGTTGAGCATACGGTACTGAATGCAGGCCGCATCCGCCGCCCGGGCCATCTCCACTCCCGGTGCGTCGATCCTCTCGAACGAGGGTGTCCCTTGGCCAGTGCCGCCGATGGCAGGATTGCACGCATGATTGCCTACAGCGTCGGGTGATCGAAGAAACACGCGGTTTTCGCGCCTAAACGCGCACTTGCGAGCGCAGCCTCCAATGCCACTGCATGACCGAGCGCCGATCACCGCAACATCGGGCAACGCTTCCGCATCAAATGCTGTCATCGCGCGGCGCCTCGCTTTTGTATATCGAAATAGCAAAATGT
>VOFC01004837.1_pt1 | contig 35276 bp, 61 predicted proteins | sample 5384161 | NCBI WGS metagenome assembly VOFC01 (sample SAMN12384722, study PRJNA508395) | human gut metagenome | isolation source: healthy gut B | host: Homo sapiens | reverse complement strand
CTCGGTACTTACCGTTCAGTTGCATTGTTGCTTACCTCCGGTGCAGTCAATCGCCGCTTCGCTGACGACACCTCCGCAGTGATACGCTACGGTCTGCGTAATCCAGCAACTTCGTCCGGCGTAATACTTCACCTGAATAGATGTAGGGTACTCGCCCAGCGGAGTATCAAAGCGGAGAGCCAGCACGGGCAGATCGTGAGAAACATCAAAGGTCTTGGTGAAGGTCGGCTTCGTGGTATAAGTGCCATTTGCCGCAGTCATCGCTTCACTGATAAACCCTCGACCGGAGGGTCTGTGTCTTCAACAATGACCTGATGCTCCACCGTCCAGCGTCCAGCAGGTTTTGGTTCCAGCGCCGCATAGGTGTTGCGTCTTTGTTACCACGGTCAACTGTATCCCACTCGCTGTACCACAGATGACCGTTATCGGCCGCCACCGCTGTAAATACCATGCAGTCACGCCGAAGGGCTTGATGTGAATGATATTGTCATCGTCTGAAACAGGCGGCAGCGGCAGGCGTGAGCAATCAGTTGCAGGCAGTTCATGTGCGAGGTCGGCAGGGAGCGCCGCCGTAGTGAACATCTGCTTTCAAGGCCGGGTCGATCGCCCACAGGTAGATTTGTGCCCTGCGCTGTCAGCGTCAGGTCTCTTGCGTCCAAAAGCACTTCCTCCAGCCATGTCGTAGAAGTTTTTTGGAACGACACACTTTCTTGTAGAATGTTCCAGTCAGACTTCCAACCAGACCTGTACCTGTGGTGGCTGATTGCAGCTTTCGGTTTGCTGTTCAGCACATATTTGTCAGCTTTCAGCCACTCAATTTTACCTGTTGACATATGGCCATATCGGAAACATCGGCGACTTTTATCAGATAGGCGTAAATGCCTTTTAGTTATCGGTCAGGTACATGCAGGTTCCCTCTCCGGTATACGCCAGTGCCAGGGATATTCTGTCCCACAAAGTACAGGACCTGAACGATACTGCTGCCCATTGCATCCAGAAGGGAAGGTTCCGTCTTCCATTGTCTGGTTCTTCTCAAAGGAATCCCGATAGCGCTCCAGCAGAGCGGAACCCGCGGTGAAGATCCCTGAAAATATAGAAGGCGCTCGCGCGCGGTTTCCGCGGACCCAATGGTCCGTCACGTCCCCGGTCACGAATCCCATATGATCGTATGCTGCCTGCGCCGCATCGGCAAAGTCCACAAAACGTCGAGAATCGTCTCGTCCATACGCATAAAATTCCGTAGTCTTACAAGCTGCCGCTGCGATCCGGTTTGACTGTCGAACTGCTCTCCGCCGAAGCTTCGGAGATGTCTGGCGGATCTTTTTCCTTTTGACGCATCGACATCACGGTCAAGCTGTACAAACATGATCTGACCTTTCTGGTCTGATGCGTACCAGCCGATATCATCCGTCTTTTCCTGGAAGGATCTCCGCATTGCAGACAAGCGTGTCCTCAGAATATGCTCGAAAAATCCGTCCCGGCTGTTCACATGTCCATATGGATCCTGCTGTCATCCACAGACACCTCACGAATCCAGGAACCCGGCTTCTCATAATGCATGACCGACTTCATCTCCCGGTCAACGATATCGATGCTGTTCAGATAAGTCCCCATCACACGGCCGTTGGACATCAGATAGTCTCCGCTGTCCCCGGTTCCATAAATGCAGTCGTTTCCGACAAAACCAAGGATCCCGTTACAGAACCACTCTGTCCGCCCACCTGAGTCTTGTCCCCGGTGTCGAGGTCCATGATCTGGATCGTCTGTGAATCCCAGATCCCGGTATTCTCCTGCCATGCCGCCCGGGAATGGTCGCGCTGACCGCGAACTGCTCTTTTGTAAGTCCGGGCAAGTGCCACATGCCAGACTCTTTAAGTCGATCCCATAGATCCCGTGATCCATATAAGTAGAAGATTCCATTCGTTCCGCGATGGGCAAGTACCGAGAATCATCTTTTAACTCTGATAAGGTTCCGACGATGGAATAAAGAATTTTCTTCCAGCGCATTCTGATCCCATATCATAATGATAGTACGCGATCCCCGTGCTTCCTTCATGTGTTCCGCGGTTCATTCTCCCGTAAACGATAAAATCGATCCCGCCGTCCTCATCGACAGCGAGGATCTCGACGCCATGCTCCGGCACATTGTCCCTGATATCATCGGACGCTGCTCCGCCGAACGCGAACACCGCGCCCCCGTTCTCACCGCTGTCGTAAGCCCACAGTTCCCGGTCTGTCACAAATGCCGTATACTGGCCACCTGTGCTCTTTACGGCGTGAACTCCGTCACCGTTTCCGATCCCCAGAAGGATCCTCTTTCCGGAGAACAGTTCCGTGTCTCCGGTGAAAAGTTCCGTCATCGATGCGCTCGTAATCCATCATGCCGATCACTCTGGGATGACCATTTCATCGTGAAGTTTCTGTCACTTCATAGTTTTCTGTCTTTTCACCATTTTTTCGCCGTCACTCTCGACGTGATCTCCACATTCGCGAGATTGCCGGAAAGTTCCTTCAGCTTCGTGTATGCCTCTCCGGACCGCTCCACACCAGGCGATCCCAGGTGAAGGCTGGGTAAAATGTTCCGTCCCCCCAGAGGATGTGCTGCCTGCGGTCGGGGATAACCCATATACATGGTCAGACTCTGGGCATCACTATACTTATAAGTTTTTTGAAGAAAAGTCCTCCGCCAGCGACAGCATCTCATTCGCATGTCCCTGGTCCTGTTCCGTGATCGCATATAGTACCAGGCCTCGGATCCATCCATCAGAGAGTTCTGCACATACCCCGAGCAGATATTCCTTTCCTGCATCCAGAAGGTTCTGGATCGGAAGCTCTGTACTCAAGGCGTTCTCACTGTCCCCGTTTAATGACGTTTCAAACGATCAATTCTCGTTCTCTCTCGATCAGATCCTCCGCCGTATCGAGACTGCCCGGATTCATAACGCACTCCTGGATCTTCGTAGTCCTGCAAACCGGATCTTTAGTTTCCGGTCTCCTCCGGAAGCAGGATCAGGCTGTCACGCCCTGCGGTCACGCCGCGCTCATCCGTCTGTCCGAACACGGGTGCCATCTCCCCCGTTCTCCCATCGTCGCATGAGCACCGGGAATTTGCTTTTCCATCGCCGTGTACTCCGTGACTCCGTGCTCTTCTTTCTTCCCTACTGGGTGTACAAAATATACCACTGCCGCCGCTACAAAAACAAGCAGCAGGATCATGACTTTCTTTCCGGTCTTCATCTCACTGTTTCCTCACTCTGTCTATCTGTCACTGCCTGTCGGCCAGAATTTTCAATTCCGTAACTGTTCAGTACCTTCAAACCCGTGCTTTATTACAGTCAACGCTTAAAAGTGCGCAACCTGCTGAACAGTTATCAATTTTCAACTCTGTTTAAAATTCTTCTCCGGTAAATCTCATTCACAAACAGAACCTGCAGCAGATCCTGTTCTTCTGTTCCGCCCATAGTCTCCCTCCGGGGCGTTCTCTGACTTTAACAGTTCCCGGTATAAGAATTCCCGGTCGGATATTCGTCATACATCGGACTCCCGGGTATTCAAAGGTCACACGCCTCCTCGGCCAAAACCTGTTTTCTCTTCGCTGCTGAAGGATAGAGTCCTCTCAGATAGTCCATCTCCGACCGAGCTCATTTCCGGTCAGGACCGGTCCTGCGCTCTGTTCCTCTCTCCGATAAAGCATCCAGGGCACTTTTTCACTTCCGAGGGTATCCCCGGTATCTCTTCTCCATAAAAACGTTCCCGCTCCTTTGCTGATCCCTATACAGGATTATCATATGCAAAAAGGAGCGGGAAAGCTTCCATCTCATTTTATGATAATTTCGATCCACAGCCGGCAATTTCATGAAGTCTGACATGTCGGCGCCGGACCGGCTAAAACAGTTTTTGGGATAAACACCTGCATCTACCCAGTTTCTGGATCGATGCTACAACAGCCGGTTTGTCCTCCTTGTAGGTAACGCCAAACCATTTATCCTTTTGTTTCAAGGACGCGGACTGTACCTTTTCCGTTATGAATACAGCTGTCGATCACCGCTGGGAGAAGGTATTCCGCTTTCAGATCCCCTCTTTCACGCCGGAGAGGAACTCCGGGAATCCCTTTTCCAGTTCCTTTACGAAGGATGCCGGGAGACCGAACATATTCATGGAAACGTGCTGGTCTTCTTTTACGATAACCGGGTTGCCATCGTGGTCAGCCGCATGCATGCCGTCTTCCGCTTTGTAGACGTCGTATGTCTCTGTGACCTTGGAGAGATATCCATTGGCATCCACCGTGCACACGCCGCGGGTCACCGGACCATTTTCGCTTAACGTGTTGGAGAGGATAAAACCAGCCATACACATATCGAATGTAGCCTTCGTATCATCCATCTCATTTTACCATATAGTCATGGACGATCTTAAAACCTTCTTTTCCATAATAGTCATCTGCATTGATGACAAGGAACGGCTCCTTATTAAATTTCTCGCCGCAAGGATCGCCTGACCGGTTCCCCACGGTTTCTTTCTTCCTTCCGGAACAGAAAATCCCTCCGGGAGATCATCCATCTCCTGATACGCGTACTCTATCGGAGCGATCTTCTCCGGATACGATTTCCGATGATCTCCTTGAAATCCTTTTCCAGATCTTTTCTTATAATAAAGATAATTTTTCAAATCCTGCTTCCAGGGCATCATGGATCGAATAGTCCATAATGATCTCACCGCTCGGCCAACCGGGGCAAGCTGCTTGATCCCGCCGCCAAAACGGCTTCCAATCCTGCTGCCATGATGACAAGAGATGTCTTTTTCATGTAACAGTCCTCCTTTTTCTGCAGATTCTTTCACACTCATATGGAGGTATCATAACACAGATTCAGATTCTTTTCAATCAGACAAAGAGTCCGGCTGCACTCTTTTTAAGAAATTCGTAGGAATTTCTGCCAAAAAGCAGTTGCTTCCTTCGCATCTCCTAAGAGAACCACCGGACTCTTCCAAATAATCTTCTATACTACTGTTTCTCTACATTTTTCGTCGCGATCAGATCGCTTCCAAGACCTAAAATATTTTCTACGATCAGATCACCGGTATGGACCGGTGCATTTAAGGACAGCTTTCGGATCTCCGCCATCACCTCAAACAGCTTCTCCTTCGGCACCGCACGGTTTAACCGCACGCTGACAAGTGGGAGAACTCCGTTTTTCACAGCCACGGAGCTTGCAATCGTACGCTTCGGCGCTTCGACCTCCTGCGCCGCATACTGAGCTCCCTTCGGGCATAAATTTCCACTCACGGAGATGCATTTTCCATCCACGATCTCCGCCTCAAGCTCACAGCCATTCGGACATACGATACATGTCATTTTTTCTAATCATAAGATGCACACCTCCACTTCCTGCTCACCTTCAAACGTCTCTTTCTTAACCGGGATCTGGATCATCTCTGCCGGAAGCGCCTTCTTTAAATGCTTTTTTCGCAAGAACCTTTTTCTCCCTGTCTGACCTCGATCGTGCAATTTTCGAAGTTCCGTCCGACACGCATGGAGATCGTCACATCCTTTCCGCTGACCTTCATCGGCACCGTATGATTGATGCCGGAAGCTGCTTTCACCGGGATCGTGCACTCCGGCAGACTGCCGTTTTCCACATATTCCGCAACACCGTCTGCCAGTTTTTCTGCTTCCATGGATACAAAATCCACCAGATCATGAACATGGAGTACATTGCCTGCTGCAAAGAAGCCGTATTTTTCTGTCTGGAAATATTCATCGACCACCGCACCCTTTGTTCTTGCATCAAGCGTAACACCGGCATCGATGGAAAGCTCGTTTTCCGGGATCAGACCGACCGAGAGGATCACCGTATCACAGTTGTATTCCTTCTCCGTTCCCGGAATCGGCTTCATATGCTCATCCACCTGTGCAACGGTAACGCCTGTCACACGCTCATTTCCGTGGATGTCTGTGATCGTGTGGCTCAGATACAGCGGGATTCCGTAATCATTCAGGCATTGTTCGATGTTTCTCGGAAGTCCGCTCGGGATCGGCTGGATCTCAAACACAGCCTGTACATGAGCGCCCTCTAAGGTTAAACGTCTCGCCATGATCATTCCGATATCTCCGGAACCAAGGATCACGACCTCTTTTCCGACCATGCGGTTATAAAGATTGATGTAAGCCTGTGCAACACCTGCTGTGAATACTCCCGTCGGACGTTCGCCCGGGATTCCCAATGCACCTCTTGTCCTCTCTCTGCAGCCCATGGTGAGGATCACAGCTTTTGCCTGAATCTTCTTTAAACCATTCGAAGAAGCGAGGTTACAATCTTGTCCGGAGATACAGAAAGAACAGTCGTATCGGTCACATACGGTATCTTTAATTCCATGACCTCGTCAATAAATTTCTGTGCATATTCCGGTCCGCTCAAAGGTCTCTCCAAATCTCGTCAGACCGAAACCGTCATGAATACACTGACGTAAAAATACCGCCCATGGTTTTCACGTTCTACGATCAGAACATTCCTGATCCCTTTTTTATAAAGCTCTACGGCTGCCGCAAGTCCGGCCGGACCTCCGCCGACAATTACCACATCACGTGTTTCCATCCTACTGTTCCTCCTTTCTCACTTCTCCGGTAAACATCCAGGAATTCTGTCTTGCATACCGGATATCCGTATCCTTCACACCGAGCTCTTCCTCGATCATTTTTCAATTCTCATCTGGCAGTAGCCACCTGACAGCGCCCCATCATGGATCTTGTACGGTACTTGATTCCTGTCATCGTATGAACTCCGAGCGGATTGTGGATCGCCTTGAGGATCTCCGCCTTTGTTACCTTCTCACAGCGGCAGATCACCTCACCGTAATTCGGATCTTCTGCGATCAGCTTTGCTTTTGTCTCGTCATCCTGCTCATCAAACCGGATAATTCCCTCACGTTTCGGGTTAAATTCCGGATTTTCCTTAAATGCTTCGTATTCCCTGCATCATCCGTGCTACCATACGTCCGATCGGAACTGCTGCCGTAAGTCCCGGAGACTCGATTCCTACAAGATTCACCGCATGCGGCGCAAGCTCCGGACGGATCTCGATCTTGAAATCCTGGATCGTTCCGTTCTCATCCACCCACTTCGGCAGGATTCCGGGTAGTTGCGGATATAATCTGACTTTTTAATATACGGCCAGATCTCAGATGCACTCTTTGCAAGGTAATCCATGTTCTCCTGCGGCACTCCATAGTACGTGAAATTCTCTGTCATCTCTGCATTCGGTCCGATAATTACATTTCCATCCGTCGTATTGGTAACATGGATTCCCATATATGTATTACTTGGAACCGGATAGATCGGCATCGGAAGAAGCTCTCCGGTCCTGCGGTCCAGAATGATGTAATCTCCCTTGGAGCCGATCACGCGATATCCTTTGATACCAAGCATATCAGAAATCTTTCTCGCAGCCAAGTCCGGCACTGTTGACCACCCAACGGGACTCAAAGGTTCCGTGCGTTGTCGTTACCGTATAAAGATCTTCTCCTGCCTCGCCTGTTCCACGGCTGATTCCTGTCACTTCATGATCGAAGAAATATTCCGCTCCGTTCTGAGCTGCATTCTCCGCCAGTGCGATCGTATAGTTAAAGGGATCTACGATTCCGGAATTTTCCGAGAACATGGCAAACTCTCCAACTGCTGTCGGAACCAGCTCATGAAGCTCTTCTTTATTCAGCAGACGAAGCTTTGTTGCTCCGTTCTTTTCTCCCTGAGCGATCGTCCGTTTTAATGTCTCCAGGTCCTCCGGTGTTTTTCCTACAAGAACCTTTCCGCAGCGTTTGAATACAAAGCCAAGCTCCCTGGACAGTTCATCCATCCCCTGATTGCCTTCCACACAAAGCTTTTGCTTTCAGTGTTCCTACATCATATGCGAATCCGCCGTGGACCACTCCGGAATTTCGTCCGCTCGTCTCATAACAGACATCCAGATTCTTTTCCAGCACACCGATCCGAGCTGATATCTTGTAAGCTCTCTTGCGATTGCACTGCCGACAACACCGCCGCCAATGATAAGCACATCAAATCGTCCCATAACTTTTCTCCTTTTTGGATATTTTATCTCGTTGCTATTATTTTCTACAATGGTTAGGTCGAAAATTCGTCCTACCTATTTCATGTTTGAATCTTACCACAGATCCCGGCGTTTTACAAGGATTTTTCTTGATTTCCCTGATATTTTTTCATTGCTTTTTTCGCAGTATCTCAAAGGAAAGCGGCACGCAGGAATTTTTGATCCCTCTTTCCTTTTATATTAAAAAAGTCTCCGAGAATTTGTCCTACAAATTCTCGAAGACTTTTCATGCTCCAATCAGCCGGGCAGACGCAAAACCGTCATTACTTAAAGTCCGTTCTGCTCTTCCTCATACCGGCTCGTATTATAAAGAAGATGATACTGCATCTCCATCTCTGCCTCAAAGGGCTTGTGATCCCGGATATAGCAAAAGATCTTTCGGTGCGAGATCCATGTCCGGTCATATTCTGTCTGTGCAACCTCCTTTGCAAAAACAGCCACGCCTTTTCCAATCACCGGAAGAAGGTTTTCCATCACGATATTATGCGTACACTGGGCAATCTTCGTGTGGAATTTCGTATCCAGCTCCGAATAATCCTCCCTCTTTTTCATTGCCGCTTCCATCTCTTCCAGGATCTCTTCCAGCTCTTTGATCTCATGCTCCTTCTGCACACTGGGCCGCAAGTGCCGCTATCTGCGGCTCCAGCATGATCCTCACCTGGAGCAGATCCTTTGTAAGCTTAACGTGATCATTCACCATTGAAAATCCAAGAGGATCATCCGGGATCCCCTGTTTTTCAGACACAAAGGTTCCTGCTCCCCTGACGGATCTCTAGGACATTTCTGGATGCAAGGATCTTTAAGGCCTCACGGACCGTATTTCTTCCTGCTCCCGTACTCTCACAGAGTTCCTTTCCGTCGGAAGCTTGTCTCCTGCTTTGTATGGTGTCTCCTGGATCAGATTCATGATTCCGTCCGCAACCTGCTCCGCAAGTGTTTTTCGTCTGTGTCCCCATCAATTCCCGCCTCCTGTTTCTTCCCTGGCATATCCGGACAATGATCTGATCACAGCTCTTTCAGTGTGATCGTATCAAGCTGTTTCTGTAATTCGTTAATAAACATGGATGTATGATATCCGTCTGCCGCTGCATGAGCTATATTCACACAGAACGGCATCGTCAGCCGTCCATCCCGCCCGTAAATTTTCCGCAGGTAATAATCGGGAACAGCATCGGTGTTCCGCTCTCCGTATACGCAGAATATCCGGTAAAATCAAGCCATGGCACCATGGAAATACAATAAAAAGTTCTGCGGCTGTCCGGGCTTTGCTTTTACCGCCTTTACATGCCGGTATGTCTCCATGTCACTGCACATATTTTTATAAAACGCCGAAAAATCTTCCGTATAGGCGGTCCACACATCGGAAAAGGTGTGGTCATCCTCATGAAAGATCGTATAGTTCGGATGAAGGACATCATAATATCCCGGATTCCCGTCTTTGTCCCGCCCCATTCGAAATTCCTTCGTTGCCGCGATCTGCCTCGACACACAGTACACAAACACCGGATAAAATCTCAATCCTTTTTTCCTTTACCTGGCGGTGCAGCTTGGTGATATCAAGAGACACCGTCACACTGTACCCGCATTTTAACAGGTTTGTATAATACTCGTAATGGGATCTTCTCTCCCAGCTATCCAGATCAACTGGAGTAAATATCATGGTCCTGACTCCTTATTACGGATATCATGCTTTACATTCATGCAGCCTCACATGCACGTTTTTTTCACAATGATATCCGGTCTCTGCTTAAAAATATGGCAACTATTCAGTTAATTTTACAAAATATGAATCTTACGCATCTAACATATCCACCTCAATAAGGCAATGAACAGAAACATTTATTTTGCTTTTTACAGGAATTTTCATTTCCTATTGCACCACCTTCAAAAAGTGGAGTCTTCTAGACTGAAGAAAAAAAGGATCCGCAGACAGATTTTATCCGGCTGCAGATCCTTCATTATCTTATTTTGCAGTTTTTTCGTCGCCGCAACCAGCAGCAATACAATGAAAATACCCTGAATCAATCTCTGTCCGCCGACACTGATGCTTGCGGCATTCAGGAATGTAGACATCAATGTCATCATAAACGCGCCGATGCATACGGCAATAATATTGGATTTACCACCTGCTGCATTTGTACCTCCCACAAAGCAGGCTGCGATCGACGGCAGAAAATATGTAGTACCAAGATCCTGATTTGCACCTCCGCAATATGCAGCATTCAACGCACCTGCAAGTCCGCAGAGAGCACCATTGATCACAAAGGCAATAATTACCGTCTTATTCACATTGATTCCTGCAAGTCTTGCTGCCTCACGTTTCTGACCAACTGCATGAAGGTTCATACCATATTTTGTCCTGTACAGCACAAAGAAAGAATGACCGCGATCATGATCGCTACCGGAATGCTCGCAAAGCGTAACGCCTCTCCAATAAGAACCATCTTCAACATAATTCATACCGGTATGAAATTTTACTCCCGGTTGTGTTGGCCAATGTGGAATCTTTTTCTTCCAACGGGTGTGTCATATCGATCACTTCACAAGTACCAACTAAATCCAGCAATTTTTCAAGTGTCTTCATATTTTCTTCTGTCTGACGGTAACTGTTTCCGTTGTAGCTGTTTGTAAATCCAACCCTTGATTCCTTTTCGCTTTACTGGGCTCCGTCTTTTGCTGCAGCTGCGGTTGTTTCTGCCGCCTTTGTTTCTGCTGCGGCTGCGGTTGTCTCTGCTGCTGCGGTGGTTGCGGATCCACCGGAAGAACTGCTGCATGCAACGAGATTTGTTGCTACAGCGCCGACCGCTACGAGTGCTGCTACTTTTTTCAGTTTCATAATTTTTTTCCCCATTTTGAAAATTTATTTATTGTTGTTTTCCTCAAGGAAAACTTTTTCCCCTGCACATTACATCCAAATCCACATTTGTGCATATTTCCTATTTATTTTCCTCTTGCTTATATGTATTGCATATCTAATTTTCTATTTCAGATATTTTTCAATCTGATTTTTATCTATTTTTGCACATTTTATTTCATTTTGGTTTTTTCGTTCATTTTTCATTTCATTGCTTATTTAAGTAGTCCAACGGCCTATGTATTGTCATCAATAAATCTATTCAAATTTTTTTCTTTTCTTTTTTGTTATAGGCGTCTGATATATTTATTGTACATAAATCTGTTTTTTGTCATTTTGTATAATATTTTTTAAAAAAACAGCCTGATATAAAACAGCATTACTGCCGTATACCAGGCTTAGTGATTCATATGATCTGTCTGAGATCTCCTACTCCGTAAAATATTCCGGATACAGTTCAATCTTTTTCTGGAGATCTCTCCGGAATCGTCCCAGATGTCCGGTCATAAAGTCTTCTACATTGACATCATTTGAGATCCCCATCATCATGTAATAATACATCCGGTTATGCTCCTCTAAGATCTGCTCCCGGTTGATATCATTCTCCCTTGTATCCAGATATCGAACACGGTCATAATGCGACCCGATATTATGGACACAGTACCATACATCCATTTTATGGCTGAACTCATACAACATACAGTGCATCTCATTGTCCAGATCAAAGAAATAATCGCTCATGGTTGTCTCACGGTTGATCTCCTGCTCCTGAAGCTGCAGATTGGTCTTCATTTTCTTAGCTGCTCCGTTGAAAGCGTCCCGGCGGTTTCCTTAAAAATCGCTGTTTCGATCACGCGCCTCGTAAAATATCCCTGTCTTACCAAATCCAGATTGATAAAGCTGACCTTGCTTCCTTTTTGTGGAAGAATGTCCACAAGCTTTTCATTTTTCAACAGGATCAAAGCCTCACGAACCGGGTTCTGCTTGTTCCGAACTGTTCACTGATCACCGTCTCATCCAGAGGCTCTCCCGGAAGAAGCTTAAAGCTCATAATGCTTTCCCTCAGAAGACGGTATGCATATTTACTGTTTGTCTCTCCGTTTTTCGTTCACTGAATATTTCAAATGGCATATAAATACCTCCCTATTTTTTCCCTGCTTTTATTTATAACAGAAAACCGTCATTTTGCCAATATAGCTTTTGTTTTTCCCTTTGCAACTAATATACTATGGGTTTTACTATAATCGCAAGCTTTATCGTTTATTTATCTTGATCATCCTTCTAATTCTTTCCAATCTAATATGTTTATTTTATCGTCATTTCATCTATTCTATTGACCTTTCTTCTCTTTCCAACTCTTTATTCGTCATTTTTTGCCAAAATATATTGATATTATCCTGTTTGTACAGTATAATAATCCCTATATAATTAATATATCATGTGCTTATATCAAACGGGTCAAAACATTTTTGACCACTACATCGTCTTAATTAAAGGAGTGTTACGGATAAGAACGCTAAAATATCATCATAAAAACATGGAGGAACAAGATATGAAAGCAGTACAAATCGTAAGTCCTAACAACCTTCAGGTCATCGACGTAGAAAAGCCGTCGATCGATGAAAAAAAAACAATGTTATGATCAAAATGACCGCAGCCGGTATCTGCGGGTCTGATGTCGGAATCTATCATGGAACAAACGCTGCCGCAACCTACCCCCGCATCATCGGCCACGAAATGGTCGGACGTGTTGACGAGGTTGGAAGTAACGTAAAGAATTTAAAGGTCGGCGACCGCGTGATCGTCAATCAGGTAACAAGCTGCGGTCACTGCTATCCGTGCAAGATTGGCCGCGGAAATGTCTGCGACAATCTGAAGGTCCGCGGTGTTCATATCGACGGCGGATATCGTGAATATATTGCTGTTCCAGGAATCTGACTGCTACCTTCTTCCGGATTCTCTTTCCGATCAGGATGCTGTTATGATCGAGCCGACAACGATCGCGATCCAGTCCTGTACAAGAGCACAGCTCGAAAAGGACGATATGCTTCTGATCTTCGGCGCCGGCGCTCTCGGAAGCACGATTTTAAAGGTAGCCCGTCAGCTCTGCGACCACATCATCGTGGCTGATATCATGGATGAGAAGCTTGAGGCTGCAAAGAAAAACGGAGCAAAATATACGATCAACGTATTAAAAGAAGATCTTGTTGAAAAGGTAAAGGAATACACCTTTGGCCATGGTACAACTGTTTCCATCGACTCTGCATGCACTAAGGATTCCCTGATCAATCTTCTTCAGGCGACCGGTAATGCCGGAAGAGTCATGACCATGGGCTTCTCCACTGCACCGACAGAGGTCAACCAGTTCGTGATTACGTCAAAAGAGCTGGATGTCCGCGGTTCCAGACTTCAGAATAAGATGTTCGGAAAAGCGATCGAAATGATCAATGCCGGAACTCTCGACCTGTCAAACTCTATTTCCCACACCTTCCCGCTTACAAAAAAGCACAGGAAGCATTCGATTTTGTTGATTCCCGCGATCCATCCATCCGGAAGATCGTATTTACCTTTGATAACCTTTAATCATTCTTTTTCCATAATATTGCCAGTAACAGAAGGCGGATGTATCCCCTGAGATTTTTCAGTCACATCCGCCCTTGTTTCTCTCTTAAATCATATTATCCAGGGAGGTTCACTATGAAAGCAGTAAGAATCAACGAGCCAAAGAACGTTGTGCTCGCAGACATTGAAAAACCAACACCAAAGGCCGGTGAGGCTTTGATCAAGATCATCACAGCCGGAATCTGCGGATCCGATATCGGTGCATTCCGCGGAACTAACAACCTCGTTTCCTATCCGAGGATTATTGGACATGAGTTAGCCGGAATCATCGAATCCATTCCGGAGGACAATCCAAAAGGACTGAAGATCGGCGACAAAGTCATTGCAGATCCGTATTTATACTGCGGCCATTGCTATCCATGCAGCATCGGACGTACAAACTGCTGTACCGATCTTCATGTACTCGGCGTCCATGTTGACGGCGGCATGGCAGAATACTTCTGTCACCCGGCAGACATGCTCGTAAAAATGCCGGATGATATGAGCTGGGAAGAGGCTGCAATGGCAGAGCCGCTTACCATCTCCCTTCACGGCATTCACCGCGGCGGTTTAAAGGCAGGCGAGTACTGCGCGATCATCGGTGCCGGCCCGATCGGTCTTCTCGCCGGAATGATTGCACAGGCATACGGCGCTCATGCGATCTTACTTGATCTTGTCGATGAACGTCTGCAGTTTGCAAAGGAGCTTGGCATTGAATATGTGATCAATTCCAAAACAGAAGACACGGTAAAACGAATCAGTGAGATCACAAACGGTGTTATGGCACAGCAGGTTATGGAATGCAGCGGTGCAAATGCAGCGATCCGCTCCACCCTTGATCTCGTAAGCAATGCCGGAAGGATCACCCCTTACCGGATGGCCGAAAACAGAAACTCCGCTCCCGACTGATCTGATCACGAAAAAAGGAAGTGGATATCCGCGGTGCACGTACAAGCGCCGGTGAGTTTGAGGAAGCGATCGAGCTCATCCACAGCGGCAAAGTTGATATCAAGAAGATCCTGACAAAGGTCATCTCCATCGATGAAGCGCCGGCAACCATCGTTGATATCGAAAAGAATCCGGGTAATTATATGAAGGTCGTTGTTCAGGTCAACGAGCCGTAAGTAAAGGGGTATCACCTTTGCAGTTTAAGGGATACCCTTTCTGTTTTTTTTGTTAAGCCATATATTTCTTTAAGACTGCTCTTACTGCTCCAGGTCCTGTCAATCTCTTCTAAGAACATCTCCTCAATCTTCTCACCGATTCCGGCCTTGTAAAGATCGATTCGAAAATATTCTCATTGGAAAGAATGCTCTTTAACTGTCCATGGTAGGTTTCCAGCTTTCCAAGCTCGATTCCCTTCATTACCTCTGTAAGCTCCGCAAGCATCGGATCAGAGGAACGCTCGAAAGCTTCCCCGTCATCCTGTACACCGAGAAGATAACGGCACCAACCTGCAATCGCGCAAGTGGAATTGCTGTCAGCTTCTTTGCATCTCCGTATTTTGCAACATAAGACTTAATCGTCTCTCCATAACGGATTCCGACCTTCTGGGATGTATCGGTTGCGATACGCTGAGGGGTATCCGGCATGAACGGATTCGGGATCCGGACATTGATCACCTCATCAACGAAGTCCTTCGGGAGACAGAATTCCCGGATCTGTAACGACCGGCATTCCTTCTACCGGACCAATCTCATGAACCAGCTTGTTTAATTCCTGATCCTTCATCTCATCTGCGATCAGTGTATATCCAAGAACACAGCCGTAAACTGCAAGTGCTGTATGTAACGGATTCAGGCAGGTTGTAACCTTCATGCGCTCCACTTTGTTTACTGTATCGCGGTCTGTCATATAGACACCGGCCTTTTTCAAGCGCCGGACGTCCATTCGGGAATTTATCCTCAATAACAAGGTACTGCGGCCCCTCGGCGTTAACAAACGGAGCGATATAGGTTTTCTTTGATGTGATGACCGGGGCGATATCTTCAACACCGGCTTTCTCCAGCTCCCTGCATACAGAATCTGCCGGACGCGGAGTGATCTTATCGATCATGCTCCACGGGAAGGAGATCTGCTTTTCATCAGAAAGGTATGCAACAAAGTCTGCGCCTACAAAGCCCTTCTTTTTCCCATTCCTTCGCCATTGTGAGGATGGAATTCTGGAGCTTTTCTCCATTATGGGAACAGTTGTCCATGGATACGACTGCCAACGGATGCTTTCCTGCCTTGAAACGCTCAAACAGCAGCGCACACACAACTGCCATCGCAGCGCCCGGCTTCTCCGGACCATTGTCGATATCTGCCTGAACAAATGGGAAGTAATTTCCTCAGCATTTTTCAAAGCGTAACCTTTTTCTGTGATCGTGAAGGAGATCATCTGGAGACCAGGATCTGTAAAGATCTCTTTCAGGCGGTTCCCACTCCTCCGGAACATTTGACTGTGCCTTGATCGCTTCCGCAATGGAACCGATCACCTGCTTATCTGTAGAACCGTCTGCCTTTAAAGTGACAGCCAAAACCAGATTGTCATATGGCTTGTAAATCTTATCCACTACGTCAAAATCAAAAGTCTCCACACAGGTGATTCCTTTTTCATTTCTCCCTGTGTGATCAGACGGTCAGCAAGTCCCGCCAATAAAGATACGGAAAATATTTCCCGCGCCGAAATGAACCCATACCGGTGCTTTTTTTGTTTCCCTCTGCCACCTGTTCGATCGAATAGGACGGAAGCTTGATTCCTGCTGCTTCCCAGGCAGCTGTCTCTTTGATTCCATTTAATGTCAGTTTCATATTTGCCACGCTTTCTTTTTTCGTATAACAGGATGTTGGGGCCAAAAGCTTTTGACCCCTCTGATACCGGACTGCTCTGCACCGCGTGCTCCCGCAATCCTCAAAACATTCGTAATTCGCTCATTTTTCTTCGAAAAATGGCTACAGATTATTTCTCGGAAGCTTTGGCATTTTTTCGATCGCTTCCCAGAGTCCGTTCAGATAAGTTGCACCGAGTGCACGGTCATATAAACCATATCCCGGTCTGCCGATCTCATCCCAGATCATTCTGCCATGATCCGGACGGATATATGTATCCGGGCATGTATCGTAGATCGCCTTCATGATCTCATAAAGATCCAGGGATCCGTCAGAGGAAAGGTGGGATGCCTCACGGAATTTGTGGTATCCGAGGAATTTTACATTGCGGACATGCATTGCATTGATTCTGTTCATCTCACCAAAGTGACGGATGATCTCCGGGATATTGTTGTCCGGATTGGATCCGAGTGAACCTGTGCAAAGGCAGAGTCCGTTTGCCGGTGAATCATGCAGAGCGCAGATCTTATCGAAATCCTCCTGGCTGTGAGCGATTCTCGGAAGGCCGAAGATCGGCCAGGCCGGCTCATCCGGATGGCATGCCATCTTGACACCAACCTCTTCACATACCGGAATGATCGCATCAAGGAAATACTTATAGTTTCTGCGAAGATCATCTGCTGTGATATTCTCATACTGTTTTAATGTCTTTTCAAGCTCTGCAAAGGCGCTCCGGCTCCCAGCCTGGAAGGGAGAAGCCATTGCTATCTTCTGCTGTTTTTTCTTTACGATGTCAAGCGAGTCATCTCTCCAAGATCCTTCTCATCAAAGTACAGGCTGTTGGAGCCATCCTCCGGGATCTCTCTTGCAAGGTCTGTTCTTAACCAGTCAAATACCGGCATGAAGTTGTAAACAATTCACCTTTACGCCGTATTTTTGCGAGGTTACGGATCGTGGTGATATAATTCTCGATATATTTGTCTCTTGTCGGAAGTCCCATCTTGATATCCTCGTGAACGTTTACGCTCTCGATGACTTCACACTCAAGACCGGATGCATGGACATGCTCCATATATGCTTTGATCTCTTCTTCTGTCCATACCTCGCCTGCTGCCTTATAATCAAAAGTAAGCCCATCAATCCCGGTCATCCCGGGATCTGGCGGATCTGTTTTAATTTGATCGGATCACTGTCTTCGCCGTACCAGCGGAATGTCATTTTCATAGTTTTTCCTCCTTAGGGTGCTGCCCTTTCCTCACATTGTTCTACTAATATATTTACTATACGATATTTTTCCAATATGTGTCAACTGATATGCGCTTATATTAGGCATATTCTCGCATTTGCTAATATATCTCTATGTTTATATACGATTTGCATAAATATATTTTGCTCTTTTCCCTGTTTTATCCCGAATTTTTTCCCGTTTTGCTCGCAACTAATATATGTTTGTTATTATTATAGAAAAGAATGTGCCTCGACACCTTCTCGCGTCTCGCGCAGTCACTTGCGACAAGCTACATCTTCGCGCGAGTGCACATTTTGGGCACGTTAGTGCCTTTTTATGTAACAGGGAATTCCTTGGAATTTCCTGTTACATAAAAACAATCCCCAGAACAGATCCATAAAATCTGTTTCAGGGGGATATCATAAGAAGGAGTATTCCGGATTTCTTTTTTTGTTATACGATCTTACTTCCGTTCGCCGTCATCTTGAATTTCGCTCCGAGCATTTCACACGCACGACGGCACATAAGCATGCGCTGTAAGAAGATCTCGAAGTACTCCAGCATGGAGCAGATGTTTTCGTCGATCTTTAAGTTCAGGGTGATCACTTTCTTTTCCTCGTTTACCTTTAATTTTGCCTCTGTAACCGCATAGTTTACGCGGTCGTGGATATCAAAGGAGGCCATCTCCTTCTGGCGGACGCGGTTTCTGCGCACATCTGTCTTATCCGCAATGATAAGCGCCGTGGAGATCGGATCTACGGCTCCGCCCGTTGACTCGTCATGGTTTCCGATCGCTGAGACGATGATCGCGCGGTCTGTGATCGGAAGATCCGTCTTTTTTCAGGATCTGGGATGCCAGAAGGGCACCATACTCCGCATGGGCATGCCGGTTGATCGCATTTCCCATATCATGCATGAAACCGGCGATCTTCACCAGCTCGATATCGTGATCTGAGTAACCGAATTTCTTTAAGATCATTGCTGCCCGCTCCGCAACCATCGCGCAGTGCGCGTCGAATGATCTGTAAATCCCATAGTCCCCCAGATTGTCGTTTCCTTTTTTCAGGTAAGCTAAAACTTCCTCGTTTTCTTGATTTCCTTATATGTCATATTCTTTTTTCTCTCTGCCGCAGTCGACCCAGCTCGTGACTGCTCTTTCTTTTCTCTCATTTTCACTTCTATATCATATAGCAGAAAAAAGAAAGGAACAATCACGCTCCGGTAAAAGAATGTAAAATCTGTAAAAACTCATTCTGTGAGATTTCCATCTTAATTCGAGGCGAACCTCCGTGAGGCAGTATGCAAAGTTCATATCTGTGAGGCTGGATGCGAAGTTCATCCGTGAGACAGTATGCAAAGTTCATATCTGTGAGGCTGGATACGAAGTTCATACCGTGAGACAGTATGTAAAGTTTTTCTTGACATATGTATGTAATCGTACTATGATTCTACGTACGATTTCGTACATTCATAACTGTAAAACTGTCCGATAGAAAAGACACGATTTTCCCCGCGGGCAGACACAGTCAAAAATTGAAAGGGCACACGATGAATATTTCACTTTCCGACCACTTTACCTATAAAAAACTCCTGCGGTTCACGTTTCCGTCTGTCGTCATGATGATCCTAACCTCCATCTACGGGTTGTGGACGGTGTTTTCGTCTCGAACTTTGTGGGTTCCGAGGCCTTCGCCTCCATTAATATCATTATGCCGTTTCTCATGATCCTCGGTGCCATCGGCTTTATGACCGGCACCGGCGGCAGTGCCCTGGTGGCTCTGACCTTCGGAACCGGGAATGAAAAAAAAGGCAAAGGAGATCTTTTCCTCCTCGTCTACGTTCTGATCGCGGTGGGCTTCCTCTTTACGGTAGGCGGTGAGGTCCTTTTTTAGCCCCGATGGCAAAGACTCTTAGGTGCTGATGAGATCCTTCTCCCCTACCGTCCGTTACGGCCGGATCATCCTGCTGGCTCTGATCCCCTTTATGCTGCAGAATGTATTCCAGAGCTTTTTAGTTGTGGCGGAACGCCCGCAGCTCGGACTCCTGATCACCATCGCGGCAGGACTCACAAACATGATCCTCGATGCTTATTTTATCGCTGTTCTGCGTCTCGGTGTCGTGGGAGCTGCCGCCGCAACGGCGATCAGTCAGTCCATCGGCGGACTGATCCCCTGCTCTACTTTATCTTTCCAAACAGGAGCCGACTCCGTCTCGGAAGGACCCATATGGACTTTAGTGCCCTGTTGAAGGCCTGTACAAAACGGCGCTTCCGAGTTTATGACGAACATCTCCATGTCCATCGTAAACATGCTCTACAACTGGCAGCTCATGCGCCTTGCCGGTTCCGACGGTGTTGCCGTATACGGCGTCATCATGTACGTGAGCTTTATCTTTGCGGCGCTCTTTATCGGCTACTCTATGGGAAGTGCCCCGATCGTGGGCTATCACTGCGGTGCAGGAAATAAGAGCGAGTTAAAGAATCTGCTCAGAAAAGCTTCCGGCTGATCCTGACCTTCCAGATCATCCTGACGATCGTGGCAGAAGCGCGTGCCCCGTTTCTTGCGGGAATTTTCGTCCGCTATAACACGAACCTCTTAGACATGACGGTCCATGCATTCCGCTCATACTCGATCTCTTTCCTGTTCATGGGCTTCAGCATCTACGCATCGTCCTTCTTTACGGCACTCAACGACGGATTCGTCTCCGCTGTGATCTCCTTCTGCCGTACCATGATCTTTGAAACAGGGGCCGTCATCATCCTGCCGTTTTTCCTCAGTGTCTCCGGGATCTGGTATTCCATCATCGCGGCGGAATTTATGGCGGTATGCCTGTCGCTCTTCTTCCTGATCCGGAAGGCCAAGAAGTACGGATACGCGTAAACTGATAGACCGTGCAGGCGGATATAAAGGTCTGTACTGCCCCCATACACTTATATTTTCAGGAGATCTGCCATGTACTCTGCATTTAAAGAATTCTACAACCTGCTCAGCCAGGTCGACAGTGTCCTACCATGACGCTGCATTAAAAAGCTCGGTCTCACGGACAGCGAGCTTGATATTCTCTACTCCCTCAACGAACACGGCTCCGGCTGCAATCAAAGTATTTTTTACAAAGAGACCGGCACCACAAAATCCACGATCAACTCCTGCAGTACGCAGGATGGAACAGGCCGGTTATCTGTACCTGAAACCCGGAACCGGGAGGAACACCTGCGTTTTCTCACGGAAAAAGGAGAGGAACTCATGAAAAATACCGCCCATCGCCTGATCGCCATCGAAAATGCGATTTTTTTTTTTTTTTTTTGCTGGTCTCCCGAGGAGCAGCAGCTCTTCATGAAACTGAACCGGGATTTCGCAGCTAAATTCACGGAGGAGACGAAAGCCTTATAAGCTCTGATAAAGCAGAATTTCCCTTTTGTGTAATAGGAAATTCCGAGGAATCCCTATTACGCAAAAATCAGCGCCTCTGAAAAATGTTTTCAGGAGCGCTGATCTTTTACGTCTATATGATCTGAAATTAGAACTGTCTCATAAGATTTACCATCTCGATCGCGGAAAGTGCACAGTCATATCCCTTATTTCCGCCTTTGCTTCCGGCACGGGCGATTGCCTGCTCGATGTTCTCGGTTGTCAGGACGCCGAAGAGTACCGGCATCTTCTCTGCCAGTCCCACCTGAGCGATTCCCTTGGAGACCTCACTGCACACATAATCGTAGTGTGTGGTATCACCGCGGATCACAGCGCCGACGCAGATGATCGCATCGTACTTGCCGGACTTTGCCATGGCAGATGCCGCAACCGGGATCTCGAACGCCCCCGGAACCCAGGCCGCCGTGATATTTTCTTCCTCCACACCGTGGCGGACAAGTCCGTCAACCGCTCCGCCTAAAAGCTTATTTACGATGATCTCGTTGAAACGGGAAGCTACGATCCCCCACTTTCATGCCTTCCGGTGCTACAACTTTTCCTTCTAATACTTTGATCTCTTTCATGATGTTTCTCCTTTTCTTTCTTATGCTTACTGCTATTCAGAAGTCTTCATAATTACATGCAAAATTCTATTTCCAATTGCCCATCACTTCCATCCGTGCGGGATGCATGCCCGTAGATCTGTGCCGCCTGCGCGGCTGTAATCATCTCAGCACTTCCGTCCGTGCGGGATGCATGCCGCCGGTGTACAGGACTTTCAGCAATGGACGTTCCATCCTATCACACTTTAATTTTTTGTAAAGATGTGTCCCATCTTGTCCTGCGTCGTCTTCAGATAGAAGCTGTCGTACTGCTGCGGATCGATCTCGATCGGCACGCGCTCATGGATCTCAAGTCCGAAGCCGGAAAGTCCGTAAATCTTCTCCGGATTGTTCGTGAGAGAAGTCTTAAGGACTTCACGCCGAGATCCTTAAGATCTGTGCCACGATCCAGTCTTCCCTGAGATCCGGGCAAAACCAAGCTTGATATTGGCCTCCACCGTGTCAAAGCCCTGCTCCTGAAGCACATACGTCTTCAATTTGTTGATCAGACCGATGCCGCGGCCTTCCTGGCGCATATAGAGGATGATGCCACGGCCTTCCGCCTCCACCTGGCGCATCGCGGTCTGGAGCTGTTTTCCGCAGTCACAGCGCATGGAACCGAACACATCTCCGGTCAGGCACTCGGAATGCACGCGGCAGAGCACATCCTCGCCGTCCCCGATATCACCCTTCACAAGAGCCACATGGTGCTCGCCGGTAATATCGTTCACATAGCCATAGATCTTAAAGTGTCCATACTGGGTCGGCATGTCGCGCAGGCCTCCCTGCACCACATGTTTTTCATGGACACGGCAGTAATCCTGCAGTTCCTTGATCGTGATAAATTTCAGTCCGTACTCCTTCGCCAGCTTCCACAGGTTCGTGGTCCGCATCATGGTTCCGTCTTCCTCCATGATCTCACAGCACACGCCGCACTCGGAGAGTCCCGCCAGACGCATGAGGTCCACAGTTGCCTCGGTGTGGCCGTTTCTCACAAGGACACCCGCCACGTCTTGCCACGAAAGAGGAAATACATGGCCCGGTCTTCTGAGATCCTGAGGCTTTGTCGCCGGATCCACACACTTCATCATCGTGTAGGAGCGCTCCGCCGCAGAAATTCCTGTTGTCGTGTCCACATGGTCAATGGAGACCGTGAATGCCGTGCAGTGGTTATCCGTGTTCTCTGATACCATCTGCGGAAGTCCCAGCCGCTCTGCCACTGCCGCGCTCATCGGCGTACAGATCAGTCCCTTTGCGTGGCTTGCCATGAAATTGATATTTGCCTGTGTCGCGAAACTCTGCCGCGCAGATCATATCTCCCTCATTCTCCCGGTCCGGGTCATCTGTCACGAGAATGATCTTTCCCGCCCGCAGATCTTCGATCGCTTCTTCGATTGTGTTGTATTGCTCGTTCATATTTTCCTGCCTTTCCAGAGCCTTTTTATTAAAAAGTTTTCTTTCAAGGATTCTTTAAAAACCGCCATATTTTTCTGGATGTTTCTAAATATCTTCCATCTGTTTTAAAATCCATATTTCTGAAGAAACTCCATGCTGAGCCCCGGGGTTCCCTTTGCGCTTCCCGCGGCATTTTCATCGTCAGGCATTTTTCCCCGGTCCGCACCGGAATTTCTTCCGATATCCACAAATTTCTGAATATATTTCCCCACAATGTCGTTTTCCAGATTGACCGCATCTCCTGCTTTTTTCTTCAAAAGCGTTGTCTCCTCGCCGGTATGTGGGATCACCGACACTGAAAAGTTCCGCTTTGTCACCGCCGCCACCGTGAGGCTGATCCCGTCGATGCAGATCGAACCTTTTTCCACAATCAGATCCAGGATCTTATCTGTACATGCGATCGTGACCCAGACTGCATTCTCTTCCCGTCTCATCGATTCGATCTGCCCGGTTCCGTCAATGTGACCGGAGACGATATGACCGCCGAACCGACCCTCTGCCGCCATGGCCCGCTCCAGGTTTACATAACTTCCATCCTGCAGTGCTCCGAGGCTGCTTCTCCTCACTGTCTCCGCCATCACATCGGCGGAAAATTCGTATTTTTTTCATATTCGTGACCGTAAAGGCAGACACCATTGACCGCGATGCTGTCACCGATCTTTGTTCCTTCCAGAACTTTTTCGCTTTTACCGTCAGTGTACCGGAATTTCCGCGCAGGAAAGTGCCTTCACCTGTCCGAGTTCTTCTACGATCCCTGTAAACATGCCCTTACTTCCTTTCCCATTTTCAATCTACCGAATATCTGAGCATCAGATCATCCCCGATCGTCTCCATCTGTCTCAACGTCAGCATCACGGCTTCCGCCGGATGCGCCACACCGATCCCGGAAACCGGGTCTTCGCACCGGCACCGCCGAAGATCTTCGGGGCGATAAATGCACAGATCTCGTTTACGATCCCGGCTGACAGCGCCGCGTCATTTTAAGGTACCTCCGCCCTCTAAAAGCACGCTGTCGATGCCCTGTTTTCCAAGATATTCCATGAGCTTTCTAAGATCCACACGCCCGTCTGCGTCCGGGACCGACACGGTCTCCACGCCGGCCGCGTGAAGCTGTTCCTCTTTCTTTTCCGTTTCTTTACAGCCTTCCCCGGAATACTCCCCCGCATATGCTACGATGGTCCGGTACTCCTTTTGCCGTCTTCACGATCTTTGAATCCATCGGAATTCGAAGTCCGCTGTCGCAGATGATCCGCACCGGACTCTTCAGCCCGGGGATCCGGACGTTTAACATCGGATCGTCTGCCAGGACCGTGCCGATCCCAGCCATGATCCCCCATATACTGGTGGCGCAGCTCCTGCACCTTTTTCCTTGCGCTCTCTCCTGTGATCCACTTGGGTCGCCGGTCCAGCGCAGCGATCTTTCCGTCCGCCGTCATGGCGTATTTCATGACTACATAGGGCGTTTTCTTTGTGATGTAATGAAAGAATACCGGATTTAACGCATCGCATTCCTCACGCATAAAGTCCTCTTCCACCCGGACTCCCGCTGCTCTTAGGATCGCCGCTCCTTTTCCTGCTACCAGGGGATTCGGATCTCTTGAACCGATCACGACTCTTGCGATCTTCTGCTCGAGGATCGCCTCCGTGCAGGGCGGTGTCTTTCCGTAATGGCAGCACGGCTCCAACGTCACATAGAGTGTCGCGCCCTCCGCACTTTCCGTGAGCGATGCAATGGCGTTTCGCTCCGCGTGAAGTTTTCCGCACCGCTCATGATAACCTTCCCCTATGATCCTTCCGTCTTTCACGATCACAGCTCCCACGAGGGGATTCGGACTCGTCCAGCCAAGTCCCCCTTTTGCAAGCTCAATGGCCCGCAGCATATAATCCCCGGTCCGTCATCTTTTTCACTCCTTTCCGCAAACCTGCCTTACGGGCGCAATCAGGAGTTCCATAGGAATTTTCTGTTAAAAAAAGCCCTGTAAAGCAGATGCCTACAGGGTTTTCCATATTCGGTCCGTTGTTTCATTCGGAAATATAAATTTCCGTTATTCCCAGCTTTCCCGGATCAATCTCCTGTTACACAAAAAAGCCCTGAAACAGTTTCCTATTCCAGAGCTACTGATCCGATCTTCCGTGATCCGGAATCTCTCGATCCCGTCCTCTTTTTCGAGCGCCGGATCGCTTCCGCATATCACAAACAAACCTGAAATTCTTCTTTCATCCAGACTATACTGTCGGCCCCGGAATCTCACCGGATCATGCCTCTCGGCTCGCGGGCTTTACCGCCGATAGGGACTTGCACCCTGCCCTGAAGACTTATTATTGAATTGTCCTTTCGCTGACCGTCATTTCCATCAGCGGTTATTTACAATATACTCCCGTTCTCTGTATTTGTAAAGTATTTTCGATGGGAATTTTTGTCATTGCCAGACAATATTTCCAGACAGCCCAATCCATATCCCTGACCGGCTCCACAATCCAGAAAGATCTTATCGTCCCTTATGATCATATCTCCCGCGTACTGTGTTCCATATTTGAATGTCGGCGTGTGTCCCACTACGGCAGTCATTCCTGCTGGAAGCCGGTTATCCGCGTCTGGTGATTCATATCGGTTTATGAGGACATCATAATCCGCTGTTTTTTCTTTTCCCACCGGGATCTTTTGCACTGCCAGAAGTTCTTTTTTTTCATTTCATCATCCGGCGCTCCGTGAATCAACACATACTTTCTGCCGCAGATCTCCATGGCTGCCCAAGCGGCATCGTTTCGATAAACTCCAGAACCTTCCTGCGTCCTGTCTCAGACAGCATATTCATCTGCCTGATGATCCCCGCCCCGTCTCCGGCCACCCAGGGCCGCATCGTGGAATCCGGGATCCCGGCCGCGCGGTCTATTCCAAAATACTGTAAGAGCCGCTGTTCATGATTCCCCTCTCAGCGCCAGAATATTCTTATGTTCCATCACAAAGCACAAAAAGTCCCAGGGAATCCGGTCCTTTCGCCACAAGATCCCCCAGGATCACCATCCGATTCGCATCCGTAAACCGGATCTTTTTCAGTATTTGCAGAAAGGGGAATAAAATATCCATGAATGTCACTCATCAGATACAGGTTCCCGCTCATGCCGCTGTCTCCGGGCCGTACACATAGAGACGGTCCCCTTCCACATTCACGTAGCCTTCCGTGCCTTTTTTTCCAGATAGTTACGGCTTAAGAAGCAGAGCGGTTCTCCCATTCCCATCTTCGCCATAACGCGGTAATAATCCCCCTCGAAGGAGGAATACTCGACCGCCACCGGAAAACTGTTCTCCTGCCGCTCGCTTCCGGTCCACACCGTGTTCTCCGCGCGGAAGCGGACAGTCACCATGTCATCTTTGCGGATTCCGTTTCTTCCGAGTGTTCCGCAGACACTGCCACCGAGATCGATCTGCGTGCCGCCATCCTTCCTCGCGTATCCATGTACCCGGTTTCCGGCACCTAAAAGAGCCGCCACCGACTCCGTTCCCGGATTCCTGTAACAGTTTTTCGGGGAATCGATCTGGTCGATATTTCCCCTGTTCATGATCACGATCCGGTCCGCCATCGCGAACGCCTCCGACGGGTCATGGGTGACGTGAAAGACGGTCGTCCCAAGCTTCCGGAACAAGAACGCCATTTCGGTTCTCATCTCCACTCGGAGCTGGACATCCAGATTGCAGAGCGGCTCATCCATCAGGAGAATATCCGGCTTTGTGATCAGTGCCCGGGCGATCGCGACTCTCTGCTGCTGACCGCCGGAAAGCTCCGCCGGATACCGTTTTTCCAGTCCTCCAGATGCAGGAGCTTTAAGAGCTCCTGTACCCGCTCCTCGATCTCCTCTTTTCCGGTTTTGCTCCGTTTTAAGCCGTAAGCGATGTTATCATACGCTGTCATATGTGGCCACAGTGCAAAATCCTGAAACACCATGTTCATATGGCGTTTCTCCGGCGGTAGGACTTTTTCCCGCCTCAGAGATCATCTGCCCGTTCATGGTCACGCGTCCGCCATCGGGGAGCCAGCATGCCTGCGATAATGTTCAGCAAGGTGGACTTTCCGCAGCCGGACGGACCCAATACGCTGATGATCTCGTTTTTATGGACTTCCATGCTGATTCCCTTAAAGCACTTCCGTCTTTCCAAAGCTTTTTGTCAGATCTTCTATTTTTAAGATGACTTCCTGTTTCTGAATCTCCATATATTCCTCAAAAGCAGTTAGCGTGTACCCTATAAAGTCTCCCACTGTATCTGCTTTATTTCCTGATCGTCTAACTATTCTGTACCTTCATCGTTACCCGCTTATTTTCTTTCTGCCCCCGGAAGAGCTTCACCACAGATCCGGCTGCTCTTCTTCTCTGGAACAGCTGAGAATAAAGCGGTAAAAAGCTCCATCAGTAAAATGAGAAGGAACCACGATTCCGCCGCCAAACACCGTTGCCGCCGCAGAATATCCGAATTTCAGATTTTCCACTCCTTTGCTGATGTAGACCGGCAATGTCTGATAGTTCGGTGGATAGAGGATCGTATTGATCGCAAAGGTTGAACACGCTTCCGCCAAATGCGGATAAAAAAGCGGACAAAACGGTTGCTTTTAAGAGCGGCCAGAGAATCGTCCGGACCCGTGTGATAAGGCCGGCGCTGGATAGCCGGGCCGCAAACAGGATCGGTCTCGGGATCTTTGCCATGCCGCCGGTCAGAACTCTCGTGATGACCGGGAATCGCCGCCGCAACGCTGGCAAGGACAATGATCCTGGGCGTTCCGTACATCTTAACCCCCCACGGATTCGATCCATCGCTGGTTCCATACGAAGATATAGCCGATACCTAAAACGACTCCCGGAACTGCCAACGCAACCAGGGACAGCACATCGATCACGCGCTTTAAAACGAAGTCTGAATAGTTCAGCACATAGGAAACGAAAAATCCGAGAACCAGCCCAATGATGGCTGCCGCAAAGGCAATCATCAAGGAGTGTTCCAGACCATTTAAGAGCTCTTTGCTGTCTACGATGACCTTCTCATAATTCTTTAACGTGAAACTGAAATTTGCAACGGAGATCGAGTCGGAGAAGGACATGACCACTGTGGAACCAAAGCGGCACGAACAGTGTGATAAATGCCAGAAATGCCCCTAAGAAATCGAGGATGATCCCGACTCCAAATGCAGGGCGGACCGGCACCGCCTTCACGGTTCCCGTATCAAAGAAATCATACCGTTTTTTACCAATGATCCTGTACTGGACGATCATGGCTGCGATGATGATCAGTACCAGATAGAAGGATAACACGCCTGCCATATCCAGGCGGATCGGGGAACTGTAAAGCGCCGTGTAGATCGCGTATGGCAATGTCGGGAAGCGATATACTCCGGAGATTGCTGCCGGGAGTCCGAAATCACCGATCGTATCCATAAAGATCAGGATCGCCGCGGAACAATAGGCCGGAATGCATAAAGGTGCCTGCACGGTCTTCCACTCTTCCCACGGAGATGCCCCATTCATTCTTGCTGCCAGAGACAGCCGTTCCGGTTTCCACTCCAGGGCCGCCTTGATCGTCACATAAGCAAAGGGGAACTTGTTGAGTACCATGATAAACACCAGCCCCGGAAAGCTGAATACCAGACTGTTTATGTTGTTCCAGTGAAGCCAGGACCTCGCGATCCCGTTTCCGGAAGCGAAATAGACCCAGCCCTGGGCAATGATGAAGGACGGCATGATCATCAGGATCCACGCCGCGATGTCTAAAAGTTTCGCAGTCTTAAAACTCCCATTTTACGCGGAAATTTGCAAGAAACGCCCCAAACGCCGTGCCAAAAAATGTTGTCCAGATGCCAAGAGACATGGAATTTCCGAGTGCCTTATACCAGAGCGGTTTTTCAAAGACCTCAAAGAGCAGGCTCATTCCATCTGCTTTTTCCGTATTTCCAAAAAATCCGGGACTTACGATCTGTAAAAGAACGGCCCCCAGCGGCAAGATAATTAAAACAGCAAGCACGGAAAGGATGATCCAGCCGATCGCCCCTTCTGCCTGTCCTCTATGTGCTGCGCTTCTTAATTTTCCACTATTTCGCGGACTCATCTGCAAACCACTCCTTGATCTCTGCTTCGTGTTCAGATGCCCAGGATGCCTCTGCATAGACAAGCTTTCCATCTTTCTCGCGATCTTCTTTTTCGTTTACGCCTGCAACGGACGGTTCAAAATATCCTTCATCTCCCGCATCCACCAGCTGCTGCTGTGTCTCCGGCTGTAAAAAGGAATTCGATGAATTTCTTCGCAACCTCCGGCTGATCCGTCTTCGCGCTGATCGCTGCCACACGTACAGATGCCGGTGCGCCTTCTTCCGGCGAGATGATGCTGATCGGCTCTCCGGAAGCGATCATGCCGTATGCGTTGCTCTCCTGAAGTCCTGCCACCGCGATCTCACCGCTGGCAAGCGCCTGAACCACCTGCGGGTTCTTTGGGGTAGACCTTAAGCCATTTTCGAATAATGAGCCGAAGTACTCTTTTCCGCTGTCCATTCCCTTCGAGTTGAAGAAGTATGACACGAAGGGATATGCCGGAGCCGCTACGCTCGGATCTGCGATTCCGATCTTATCTTTATATTCCGGTTTTGCGAAGTCTTCCCAGGTCTTCGGAGCTGTTTCTTCTGTGAAAACATCATTCCTGTACGCGATCACGCCTGCCGCGTGTGCCCCGGTCGGATAGTATGCCTTGTCCGCCGGAACGATCTCCTTAAAGAAATCGGTGAGGTTTCCCGCATTGGATGGTTCCCAGTCTGTGAGAAGCATTCCCTTCTTTCCGAGAGAGTTGATACTTGGCATGGAATCCAGCCATACGATATCCCACTGTGGATTGTCTCCCTCCGTCTCGATCCTTGCAAGTGTCTCCGCACCGTTTCCTGCTACGACTTCCACATCATATCCGGTCGCCTTTTAAACATCTCTGGAATAATATCATCGAAGTCGTTTAAATATACTACAAGCGGTTTGGTCTGGGACACCTTCCCAGCCGTCTCCGCCACAGTTGTTGTCTCTGCCGCCATCGTCCCTGCTGCTGTCGTTGTCTCCGAAGCCGCTGTGGTCTCCCGCTGTTTTCGCACCGCAGCCGGTCATGGATGCCGCCGCCATCAGTCCCGCCATGGTAAGTGCTGTCAGTCTTATTTTTTTTTCATAATGTGTTTCCTCCTGCAGATCGTCTCTGCCTTTTTCTTTTATGCCTGTCTGTCAGTTTCTGTCTTTATCCTATGCGTCCTCTGTAAAATCTGGTGCCGTCATCACCTAAAGTCTGTGTAAAATCTGTGTCAGGTAAGCTTCGAAAATCCGGAAAGTTCCAAAGGTATTTCTTGCAGATCACTGCGATCCTTAGTATACTTGATCTATCAGGAGGGTGTCTTATGTTTAATTTTAATTTCTATACCCCGACCCGCGTCGTATTCGGAAAAAGAAACCGAATACCGGATCGGAAAGCTTGTAAAAAATGTCAACTGTAAAAAAGTCCTGCTCCACTACGGAAGCGGCAGCGTGATCCGCTCCGGTCTTCTCGGACGGATCAAAGAGTCCCTGGACGCGTCCGAGTCACCTATGTGGAGCTTGGCGGTGTTGTCCCAAACCCACGTCTTTCCTTAGTCCGCGAGGGGATCGAGCTCTGCAGAAAAAGGAGGGCGTTGATTTTCTCCTTGCGGTAGGCGGCGGCAGTGTCATCGACTCCGCGAAAGCCATCGGTTACGGTCTCGCGAACGACGGTGATGTCTGGGATTTCTATGAGCACACCCGTCAGGCATCCGCATGCCTTCCGATCGGCGTTGTTCTGACTATCGCGGCTTCCGGAAGTGAGATGAGCAACAGCTCTGTTATCACAAACGATGAAACACTGGAAAAACGCGGCTACAACAATGACATCTCCCGCCCTGTATTTGCTGTCATGAACCCGGAGATCACAATGACTCTCCCGCCATACCAGACAGCCTGCGGCTGCACCGATATTCTGATGCATACCATGGAGCGCTATTTCACAAACGGCGGAAATATGGAGATCACCGATGCCATTGCGGAAGGTCTTATGCGCACCGTGATCACGAACGCGAAGATCCTTGTGGACGATCCAGACAACTATGACGCGAGAGCCGAGGTGATGTGGTCCGGAAGTCTCTCACAATGGCCTCACCGGCTGCGGAAACGACGGCGGAGACTTCGCCTCCCACCTCTTAGAGCATGAGATCGGCGGAATGTTCGACGTTGCCCACGGTGCGGGACTGGCGGCGATCTGGGGCAGCTGGGCGAGATATGTGATCGACAGCTGCACTCCGCGGTTTGCGAAATTTGCAGTGAATGTCATGGGTGTTGAGCCTGGAAAAGATGACATGGAGACGGGTTTAAAGGGGATCGAGGCCATGGAAGACTTCTACCGTGCCATCAATATGCCAACAAACTTAAAGGAACTCGGCATCGATCCGACAGAAGAACAGCTTGAGACTATGGCAAAAAACGCGAGAATCGCTGCAGGCGGCCCGAAGGGATCCGCGAAGAAACTGGAAGCGGAAGATATGCTTAAGATCTATCAGATGGCTGCAGGAAAATAGCTGAAATCTATCAAAATCATATGAAGAAAACCGGGATGCCGTCTATCTGCGCAGCATCCCGGTTTTTCATATAATACCATGAATCCTTGTTTTTATAAAAAATGTGCCTTGGCACATTCTCGCGCCTCGCGCGGTCGCTTGCAATCTACATCTTCGCGTGAGTGCATCTTTGGAATTCCTCCGGAATTTCCTGTTACATAAAACATAAGACTGCCGTCCAGCATAAGCCTACTGATACGGCAGTCAATTTTTTCATCTATGCGTAATCTCTAACTAAGAACACCGGCTTGATCGCCATGATCTCATCGAATTCCTCCTGAGTGACGGATACATCCGCGTTGGTCTTTTTCAGATCATTTTTTACAACGTCAAACGCGTCCTCCACAGACTCGGCGCGCCCCTCACGGACAGCACGCTGCATCCGCTCTACAGTCACCGGATGAAGGTAACAGGCCGGAACCGGAAGTCCGAGATGGAGGCTGTCCACATAATCCGTAACGGCTTCTTCCGCCGCCGCAAGACGTTTTTCGATAGCTTTCCGGTTATTCGTACTCGTCGGCATGACATTCGCTCCGGAGAACAGAAAGATCGCCGCCATTCCAAAGAGGACAAAGTATACGGCAAACGCGTCGTGATTCATAAAGAGAGAATACGCCGTATGCAAGCGCCGCCGCCCCCCATGACCACCATGAATAAAGCGAGCCATTTGTAAAAACGGCTTTGTCTTCTCATACGTTCTCTTTTTCTTTGCCGCGTTGGTGAGCTCTCTGTGAACAGGGACAGACGCTTTCGTGAGGGCTGCTTTTGCCTGCTCCAGAACATTTACCGTCTCCTTTCGCCTGCTCAGAAAGCGGAATGAGACATTTCTCCGCCTGTTTTTTCTCAGCTTCCGCAAGGCGCTTTTCCGCCGCTTCACTCACGGTCTTTATCTGCGGGAACCGCTCCTTCACGGATGCCACGAAAGCGTCAACCTGATCCTCATATTTAAAGTTGCACTGCTTTTCCTTACCGTCCCATAGACAACCACCAGATACGGGATGGTGGCAAACAGGCCTTTCCGGTAAATCCACCTTTGCTCATCGCCACGCGCTTAAAGACACGGAGACGGAAGATACCGGGATGTAGAAAGCGCCGCTCCAGATAAAAGCTGTTGAGGTATAATGCCTCTTTTCCGATTCCGCAGGGACCGATCTTCTTACAGTGCTTTTTGTCCTCTGAAAGAATACTCTCCGGAATCTCTTTTTCTCCAAGTTTTGCCGGTTTTAAGAACATAACTCTCGCCTCCCAAATACTGAATAACCAGTATAAGCTGCCCTCAGCCTTTCACCAGGGGCAGCTTATACTCTGCATCATCTGCAGTCAGACACTCCCAGCTTGCAGCCTGTCTTTCGTGTCATTATAATCTTACATTATGCTGTCTGTTTCTTCGTTGCGCGGATGAAGATTCCAAGGAATACGACCGCCAAGTACGATACCTACCGGGTACGCAACTGCGTAGTACCGAGGTTTAAGCACTCTTTTGCACAGAAGAAATATGTCATGGAAACAGCGCTCATGAAGGTTGCCGGAACTGCTGTGAGCCAGTAGTTCTTCTTTGCCTTGTAAGAGGTACATGCTTGCTGTCCAGAGAACGATCATAGCCAGTGTCTGGTTTGTCCAGCTGAAGTATCTCCATACGATGCTGTAATCCATATGTCCGACGATAGCGCCGATTCCAAGTAACGGTACGCAGAGAATCAGACGGTTCTTCCAGTTCTTCTGGTCAACCTTGAACCAGTCAGCAAGTGTTAAACGTGCGCTTCTGAATGCTGTATCACCGGAAGTGATCGGGCAGGCGATAACACCTAACATAGCAAGAGCAATGCCGACACCGCCCATGGTCTTCTGGCAGACATCATAGATGGCTGCGGACTGACCGTTCTTCATGATCTCTGCGAGACCTGTGTTTAAACCACCTGTCACTTCGTAGAGAGCATCCTGCTGCTGCCCAGATCAGGGCGATAATACCTTCACATACCATTGCGCCGTAGAATACGAAATGACCCTGTTTCTCAGATTTCATACAACGCGCCATAAGAGGTGACTGTGTTGCGTGGAAACCGGAAATCGCGCCGCAGGCAACGGTGATGAACATGAAGCTCCATACCGGCGTTCCGCTCGGATGCATGTTTCTGAAATTGCTCCAGATCTCCGGGATCACATATTCCGGTTTTGTGAAGATACCAAAAGCAACACCAAGTGCCATGATGATCAGGCAGATACCAAAGATCGGATAGATCTTACCAATGATCTTGTCGATAGAAATAAAGGTTGCGATAAAATAGTAAGCCAGAATGATCCAGAGCCACATCTCCGTTTGTTTACACCAGACCCTGTGCTCCGCCGTTGCTGAACAGAGTTACGATCAGACCGGCCGGGCCGACTGCGAAAACGGTACCGACCATGACAAGAGCACAACACTGAATACACGCATCACGTTCTGCATCAGGCCGCCGAGGTAGATTCCGCACTCTGCGATCGAAGCACCGTCATTTCGCTCACTGATCATGCCGGAGAAGTAATCGTGTACGCCGCCGGCAAAAAATGGTGCCGAATGGTGATCCACAGAAATACGATCGGTCCCCCACAATGCACCCTGCATGGCTCCGAAGATCGGGCCCAGACCAGCGATATATTCAACGCGTTGTAGAGAAAATGCGGGTTTACCTGGCTGCAGCGCCCCGTTAAACTCCGCTTTTTTCCGCAATTTCTTCTGATATTCTTCACATTGTAGACCCCTAATTGTGTGGAAAACATCTTCGCAAGCTCCTCCAGAAAATCCCCGATTCAACGCTCCGTTCCACACGTCGTCTCTTTTTTCACGACAATGGACAGACTTCCGATCTTCTCATCTACCGGTCATCGACCGGAACTGTCACCGTCACGAGGGAGTGAAACAGCGGCCGTATCTCCTCATCGAGATCTTCCTCCCAGATACACTCTGCTTTCATTCCTTTTGCCGGTCTGTCAGATGTTCCAGAAACTTTTCCCGGCGGAAACGACTGTCATCGATCAGGGAACTCACCGCCAGAACTTCCTTTTCATCCGTGATGATCACCGCCTGACATGGGATCTCACCAAAAATGATATCAGTCACAGCTTCCATATTTTCCCGCTTTCCGAAACCTTTTCTCAGATAGACGAGACTCTTGTCCGCGATTCCCATGGAAAGACGCATCCGCTCCGCAAACAGGCTGTCCTCGCGCATATATACCATATCAAAGGTCTTGAAAAAGAGCACCATTCCCACAGAATTCATCACGATCATCGGGACGGCGATCTTTCCCACAAGCTCCATGGCCGCGCCGAGAGGCTTCGAGATCATCAGAATGATCACCATCTGCAGGATCTCCGCCTCTGCAGTCAGGAAAAACAGATCGACGCTGTCCATATCTCCCTGCCTTGTACTTTTTATAGACCAGACTTCCCAGCGCACCTTCCACCAGCGTTGAGACCGCGCAGGAGACTGCGGTAAAGCCGCCGATATCAAACAGGAACCGGTGGGCACCGGCGATGAGTGCCGTCATCATTCCGACAAAGGGTCCTCCCATGATCCCCGCGGTCAGGACGCCGATGACGCGGG
>VOFC01003940.1_pt1 | contig 35280 bp, 52 predicted proteins | sample 5384161 | NCBI WGS metagenome assembly VOFC01 (sample SAMN12384722, study PRJNA508395) | human gut metagenome | isolation source: healthy gut B | host: Homo sapiens | reverse complement strand
CAGGGCCTGCAGTGGATAGTAGCCGACATGGCTACCCAGATCGACGCTGCCCGCCTGCTCGTTCGCCGCGCTGCGTTCAACCACGACGTTGGCCTGCCGTTCACCAAGGAAGCTGCTATGGCCAAGCTGTACGCTTCCGAGGTCGCAATGGACGTCACCACCAAGTGCGTACAGATCTACGGCGGCTACGGCTACATCCGCGAGTACCCGATGGAGCGCATGATGCGCGACGCTAAGATCACCGAGATCTACGAGGGCACCAGCGAGGTTCAGAGAATGGTCATCGCCGGTCAGGTACTGCGCTAAGAATAGGAGGAAAACTGAACTATGAAGGCAATTGTTTGTGTAAAGCAGGTTCCGGATACCTCCGGTAAGGTAGCAGTCAATCCCGACGGCACTCTGAACCGCGCATCTATGGCTGACCATTATCAACCCGGACGACAATAACGCCGTTGAGGCCGCTCTCAAGCTCAAGGACGAAAAGGGCTGCAAGGTGGTCGTCGTCACCATGGGCCCTCCCCCGGCTCAGGGCATGCTGCGTGAGCTGATGGCTATGGGCGCTGACGAGGGCATTCTGGTTTCCGGCCGTGAGTTCGGCGGTTCCGATACCTTCGCTACCTCCCAGATCCTCGCTGCTGCAATCAAGAAGGTACGGCGTTGACGCTGACGACGTTGTATTCTGCGGCCGTCAGGCAATCGACGGTGATACCGCTCAGGTAGGCTCTCAGATCGCTGAGAAGCTGAACATCCCGCAGGTCTCCTACGCTGCTGACGTAAAGATCGAGGGCACCACCGTAACCGTTAAGCGCGCACTCGAGGCTGGCTACATGACCATCGAGACCCAGACTCCGTGCCTGCTGACCTGCATCAAGGAGCTGAACGAGCCCGCGTTACATGTCCCTCAAGCGGCATTATGGGCTGCTACGACAAGTCGATTGCAGTACTGACTACAACACCCTGAAGGACGATCCGCTGATCGACCCGACCACCATTGGTCTGAAGGGTTCTCCGACCAACATCTTCAAGTCTTTCACTCCCCCCCAGAAGGGTCAGGGCAAGATGCTTGAGGGCGCTGACAAGGCTACCTGTGAGACCTGGTTGCTGAGCTTCAGAAGAAGCACATCATTTAATCGGAAGGAGAATACTGAACAATGGCTGATTTCAATAATACGAATCTCGCCGATTTTTCCGGCGTATGGGTATTCTGTGAGCAGCGCCAGGGCGAGCTGCAGCCGACCGTACTGGAGCTGATCTCTGAGGCACGCAAGCTGGCTGACGACATGGGCACTGAAGTTTGCGGCCTGCTGCTTGGCGGCAAGGGCGTAGCTGATTCCATGGCGAAGGAGCTGGGCGCTTACGGCGCTGACAAGGTTCTCGTCTGCGAGAGCGATTTGCTCGAGACCTACACCACCGATGCATACGCAAAGGTTCTGTGCGACACCGTTATGGCTAAGAAGCCGGAGATCCTGCTGATCGCCGCTACCAACATTGGCCGTGACCTTGGCCCGCGCTGCGCAGCTCGCCTGCACACCGGTCTGACCGCAGACTGCACCCACCTCGACGTAGACGTTGAGAAGTACGCTGCATTCCTGCAGGATGCTTCCACTCTGCCGCAGGCTCAGATCGATGCACTGAATCGCGAGGACCGCAACCTGAAGATGACCCGTCCGGCATTCGGCGGTCACCTGATGGCTACCATCATCTGCCCGCGCTTCCGTCCGCAGATGGCGACCGTTCGTCCGGGCGTACTGAAGAAGGGCGAGTACAACGAGGCTAAGGCTAACGCAGTAGTTGTTGAGCCGGTAGCTTTCGAGCTGTCCGAGGCAGACATCAAGACCAAGGTTCTCGAGGTCGTTAAGGAAGCTAAGGAGCTGGTCGACCTGACCGGCGCTGAGGTAGTTGTATCTGTAGGCCGTGGCATCTCCAAGGACGTTGACACCGGCATCAAGCTGGCTGAAGAGCTGGCTGGCCTGTTCGGCGGCGTTGTTGGTGGTTCCCGTGCTGCTATCGACTCCGGCTGGCTGTCTGCTGACCATCCAGGTTGGTCAGACCGGCAAGACCGTACATCCGAAGCTGTACGTTGCTCTGGGTATTTCCGGCGCTATCCAGCACAAGGCTGGCATGCAGGATTCCGAGTGCATCGTAGCAGTTAACAAGTCTGATTCCGCTCCGATCTTCGACGTAGCTGACTACGGCATCTGCGGCGACCTGTTCAAGGTTGTTCCGATGACGCCTCGGCGCGGTTGAACAACAGGTTCGGCCCGCGTGCGCAGGCGCGTGCTCATCAAGGCGGCGCGTCGCCACCCGTCGAGCGTGCGGCGGCGCTCGAGGTGCGGCAAAAAAAAATGGCTATGAAGGCGGATTTTCGGTTGTGCTCTCGGTCGAAAACGGCGAAGAACTCGCGCTCCAGACCTATAACAGCCACCTCGGCATCATCGGCGGCATCTCTATTCTCGGTACCAGCGGCATCGTAGAGCCGATGAGCGAGAAAGCGCTCGTGGACACGATCTGTCTGGAAATGGACAGTCTGTACGCCGCTGGACAGCGCGTTGCGTTCCTCTGTCCGGGCAACTACGGCGCGGATTTCGCGCGCGAAACGCTCGCACTCGATCTGGAACGCGCGGTCAAGTGCTCAAATTATATCGGAGAAGCCTTCGATCATGCGGTCGTATGCGGCTATCCGGAGATCCTGCTCGTCGGCCACGCCGGAAAGCTCGTTAAACTCGCCGCAGGCGTGATGAACACGCATTCCTCGGTCGCGGACGCGCGGCAGGAGATCTTCACCGCGCATGCGGCGCTGTGCGGGGCTGGCTGCGAGACGCTCGAGCTGCTCATGCAGGCGGTCTCGGTCGATGCGTGCATCGAGCTGCTCGACCGGGAGGGCGTGCGCGAGAGCGTGATGGCCCGCATTCAGGACGAAATGGAAAAAACGCATCGCGAGACGCCTCAAAGGGGCGTGCAGCAGCGGAATTTATTATGTTTACGACAAAATACGGCGTGCTTGCGCAGTCGGCAGGCGCGGCGCGGCTCTGCGAAAAACTGAGGAAGAATTTATGAAAAAGGGAAAGTTATACAGCGTTGGCGTTGGTCCGGCGACCCGGAGCTGCTGACCGCAAAGGCCATCCGCGTCCTGTCCGAGTGCGATATCGTCGCGGTGCCGCAGTCGGACGGCGGCGGCCAGACCGCGCTCGATATTGCCGCGCAGTATATAAAGGTAAGACCGTCCGCTCATTCGCCATGCCCATGACGCACGACAGGGCGGCGCGGGACGCGAGCCATGATGCGGCGGCGGACGCCATCTGTGCGCTCATCGGTGAGGGAAAGACTGTAGCGTTCCTCACGCTCGGTGACCCGACGGTCTATTCGACCGCGTGGTATGTGCATAAGCGCGTGGCCGCACGCGGCTGTGAGGCGGAGCTTGTCCCCGGCGTACCATCGTTCTGCGCGGCGGCAGCCAGACTCGGCCGCGCCCTGTGTGAGGATGGCGAAATGCTGCACATCATTCCGGCTTCCCACGGCAGAGCGCGAGGGGCTGGCTCTTCCCGGCAGCAAGGTGCTGATGAAGGCCGGACGCGGCGTGCTGCGCGTGCGCGAGGAGCTGCGTGAGAGAGGCCAGCTCGAACAGGCGGCGCTCGTTGAGCGCTGCGGCATGGAGGGCGAGCGTGTAGTATACGATCTGGACGAGCTCGACGAGCCGTCCGGTTATTTTTCCATCATTCTGGTAAAGGAGGAGCGCAGATGATTTACTTTGTCGGTGCAGGTTCGGGTGCGCCCGACCTCATCACGGTGCGCGGCGCAAAGCTGCTCGGAGAGGCGGACGTTATCGTTTACGCCGGTTCGCTCGTCAATCCGGCGCTGCTGGATTACGCAAAAAGAGGACTGTGCGATTTACGACAGCGCGAAAATGACGCTGGAGGAGGTAATCGATGTCATGGCGCCCGCGGCGCGCGAGGAAAGACCGTCGTGCGGCTGCACACCGGCGACCCCTGCGTTTACGGCGCGCATCGCGAGCAGATGGACGCGCTCGACAGACTGGGGCTTGCATACGAGGTCTGCCCGGGCGTTTCGTCGTTCTGCGGCGCAGCGGCGGCGCTCAAGGCAGAATATACCCTGCCGAACGTCAGCCAGACGGTCATCCTGACACGCATGGAGGGCCGCACGCCCGTCCCCGAGCGCGAGCAGATCGAGGGTCTTGCCGCGCACGGCGCGACCATGGTCATTTTTCTGTCGGCCGGGCAGCTCGAAAAGCTGTCCGCGCGGCTTATCGAGGGCGGCTATGCGCCCGAAACGCCTGCGGCCATCGTCTACAAGGCAACGTGGCCGGACGAAAAGTCGTGCGCACGACCGTGGGCGGAGCTTGCGGCGGCAGGAGCGCGCGAGGGCATCACCAAAACCGCGCTTATCACGGTCGGCGGCTTCCTTGGCGACAGCTACGACCGCTCTAAGCTGTATGACCCGGCGTTCACCACCGGTTTCCGTGAGGCGAGCCGATGAAACACGCGAAATTCGTCTCGCTTTACCGAAATCGGTGCACAGACTGCCGCGAAAGCTGCCCGGCTGCTGCCGGATTTTCTGTGTGAGCGCTACGCGCGCACGGTCGATCTGTCGCTCTCGAACACCTCGCTCCCGCGGTTTGCACAGCAGGCGATGGTGGACTGCGACCTGATCGTTTCGTGGGCGCGGCGGGCATCGCCGTCCGCGCGGTCGCGCCCCTATCTCGCCGGAAAGGCGTACGACCCGGCGGTCGTGGTGACGGACGAGCAGGGACGGTTTGTCATCCCGCTGCTCTCCGGCCATCTCGGCAACGCGCGAACGAGCTTGCCGGACGGCTCGCGGAAGGGCTGGGCGCGACGGCAGTCATCACGACTGCGACCGACGGGCGCGCGGTCTTTGCGGTCGACAGCTGGGCGAAAGCGCATGAATGCGCGGTGTTCGACCCGGAAAACATCAAATACATTTCGGGTGCGCTGCTGCGCGGCGACACGGTCGGCCTGCGGTCGGCGTTTCCGGTCGACGGCCTGCTCCCGGCGCATATCGACACGAAAACAGCGGCAGAAAGCGGTTTTGTCATCGGTTTTGACACCGAAGTGCAGCCGTTCCCGCACACGCTGCATCTGGTGCCGCGCGTGATCAGCCTCGGAATCGGCTGCCGGAAGGGCGCATCGGCAGGCGCGGTCGAGCAGACCGTGCGCGAGGCGCTCGGCGGGGCAGGTCTGCCGCTTGCGGCGGTGAAGGCTGTCGCGAGCATCGACATCAAGAAGGACGAGCCGGGCCTTGTGTCCTTCTGCGCCGCACACGGGCTGCCGTTTGCCGTGTATTCGGCAGAAGAACTGAACGCCGCGCCCGGCGAATTTACGGCGTCGAAGTTCGTGAAAGACACGGTGGGCGTCGACAGCGTATGCGAGCGCGCTGCCGTCGTAAATGCCGGAAACGGCACGATCATCGCGCGGAAATACGCGCAAAACGGCGTAACAGCCGCGTTTGCGGCAGGCGGATACCGCGTCTGCCTTGAAGAATGACCGAGGAGGAACAAACGTGAAACTCTGTATGGCAGGCATTGACCATGTGAGCGCAGCACTTGAGCAGCGCGAAAAAGCTGTCTCTGGTGCGAGGACAGGTGCAGGCGGTTCTGCCGCGCATCGCAGAGCGGACCGGCTGCGCAGCGGTGCTGCTTGCGACATGCAGCCGCACCGAGCTGTACCTGCACGCAGAGGGGGCGTGTGCTGCCTGACGCGGCGGAGGTGCTGTGCGAAGCCGCCGGAGCGCCGGCGTGCCGTCCGCTCCTCGTGCAGCGCGCAGGCGGCGAGGCGGTGCGTCATCTGATGCAGGTCTCGGCCGGGATGCAGTCGCAGATCTTCGGGGGATGACCAGATCGTTTCGCAGGTCAAGGATGCCGCCGCACTTGCGCGGGAGCTGAAAACAGCGGATGCAGTGCTCGATACGCTGTTCCGCCGTGCCGTCACCGCAGGCAAGCGCGTGCGCACCGAGACACGGCTGACCGGGTGCCGGCCTCGGCGGCGCAGGCCGGCGTGCGCAGGGGCGGAACGCTTTTTTCGGCACGCTCGCAGGAAAACGCGCGGTCGTGATCGGCAACGGCGAGATGGGGCGGCTCGCGGCGCGTGCGCTCGTGGAGGCCGGCTGCGCGGTCACGGTCACGCTCCGCACCTACCGCCACGGCGAGACCGTCGTGCCGCAGGGGCTGCGCCACCGTGCCGTATGAGCGGCGCATGGAGCGCATCGAGGGCGCGGATCTCGTCGTCAGCGCCACGACCAGTCCGCATTTCACTCTGACGGCAGAGCAGACCGCTGCGCTCAGCCATCCGCCGCGGCTGCTGCTCGATCTGGCCATGCCGCGCGACATCGAGAGCGCGGCGGCGAGCGGACACACGGCGCTGTTCAATCTGGATGACCTCGGTGAGCTCGGTGACGCGGATAACGCTGCGCGGGGAGACTGCGCTGCGCATTCTCGACGAGGAGACGCGCGAGTTTTCGCGTGGCTCAACTACCGCGCCGCCCTGCCGCTCATCGCGCAGCTCAAGAGCGCGGTCGCGGCTCGCGTGCGCCACATCCGGGACTATGATGCGCTCGTCGCGGACGGGGACGCGGAAACGCTCGCAGAGCTGGCCGCAAACCGCGCGGTGGAGCTTGTCCTCGGCGGCATGAAGCAGAAGATCGACGTAGAAACCATGAAAGCCTGTCTCGAACACATCGGAAAGGGGAGCGGGAGATGAAAATTTACTGTATCGGCATCGGTCCGGGCGGTGAGGAGCAGATGACGCTGCGCGCGGTGCGTGCGCTCGAAGCATGCGACTGTGTGGCCGGCTACGGCCTGTATCTCGACCTCATCGACGGCCTCATCGAAGGAAAGGAGCGCATCCAGACCGGCATGACACGCGAGGTGGACCGCTGTGCGGCGGCGCTCGAGCGCGCGAAGCAGGGCAGAACGGTCGCGGTGGTCTCGTCGGGTGACGCCGGTGTGTACGGCATGGCCGGACTGCTCTTCGAGCTGGCAGCCGGAACGGGCGTCGAGGTCGAGGTCATCCCCGGCATCACGGCGGCCTGCTCGGGCGGCGCGGTGCTCGGTTCGCCGCTGACCTGCGATTTCGCGTGCATCAGCCTGTCCGACCTGCTGACACCGTGGGACAAGATCGAGCAGCGTCTGCGCGGCGCGGCCGCAGGGGATTTCGCATCGCGCTCTAGCAACCCCTGCCAGCCGCAGAGCGCGTGCGGATCATCTCGCCGCGCGTGCGACATTCTGCTCGAGAGCGTGCCGCCCGAGACCGTGTGCGGTACGGTGCGCAGTATCGGCCGTGAGGGCGAGAGCTTTTTCGCTCACGACGCTCGGTGCGCTGCGCGACACGCCGGTCGATATGCTCACGACGGTGTTCGTCGGCAACAGCCGCACGGTCGTCATTGACGGCCGCATGGTCACGCCCCGGGGGGTATCGCGGCGTATGAACATCCGTGTTTTTTCGGGCACGACCGAGGGGCACGCGCTGTGCCGGTTCCTCGCTGCGAACGGCGTTCCGGCTGAGGTCTATGTCGCGACCGAGTACGGCGCGGCGGTGATGGAGCCGATGCCCGGCATCACGGTGCATGAGGGGCGTCTGGACGAAAATGAGATCGCGGCGCGGCTCGATGCGGACACACTGCTCATCGACGCGACGCACCCCTATGCCGCGCTCGTGACCGACAATCTGCGCACGGCGTGCGCGAAAAACGGGGGCGCGGGTACGAGCGGCTGCTCCGTCCGGCGCTGCGGCACGGCGAGGGTGAGACCGTGCCCGACACGGAGGCCGCTGTCGCGTGGCTCAGCAGACACCCCGGAAAGGTGCTGCTGACGACCGGGAGCAAGGAGCTTGAGGCGTATACGGCGGTCGAAAAAACTTTGCGGAACGGCTGTATCCGCGTGTGCTGCCGAGCGTCGGCGTCATTCAGAAGTGCGCGTCCTCGGCTTTCCCGGCTCGCACATCATCGCGATGCAGGGGCCGTTTTCCGCCGAGATGAACGCGGCGCTCATCCGCCAGACGGGCGCGGAGATCCTTGTCACCAAGGACACGGGCGCGACAGGCGGCTTTGCGGAAAAGCTCGCGGCCGCGCGCGTGAGACCGGCATCAAAACGCTCATCATTGCCCGTCCGCGCGAGGAGAGCGGCCGCAGCCTTGCAGAAATGCAGGCGTTTCTGCGCGAAGAGCTCGGTCTTGCGGAGGAGAAAGCAGACGGCGCCGCCGCGCTTTTCCGCTGTTCGTGCCGCTTGAGGGCAGGCGGTGCGCGGTGTTCGGCGCAGGGAAAATCGCGGCGCGGCGTGCTGCTATGCTGCGGCGCTTCGGCGCCGTGCGTCACGGTCACAGCGCCGGAAAACGCGCGGAAATCGAGATAAATCTGTGCCGCGGCTACGAGAAAAGCGATCTTTCGGGGGTTTTCCTGGCAGTCGCGGCGACCGATGACCGCACGGTCAACCACCGTATTGCGGAGGACTGCGCGTCTCTCGGCATTCCGGTGAGCGTTGCGGACAGCGCATCGGAGTCGACGTTCTTTTTCCCGGCGGTCTGTGAGGGCGCAGAGCTGACGGCCGGCGTGGTCTCGCGCGGCACCTCGCACGCGAAGACTGCCGAGGCGGCGCGGCGCATCCGACGGGTACTGGAGGAAATGACATGATAAAAGTTGGCAGCAGAGACAGCCGCCTTGCGGTCGTGCAGGCGGAGGGGAGGTCATGCGCCGTCTGGGCGAGTGCGAACTCGTGACGATGAAAACGACGGGCGATAAGATCCTTGACCGCACGCTGGACAAGGTCGGCGGCAAGGGACTGTTCGTCAAGGAGCTCGACCGCGCGCTCGCCGCAGGCGAAGTCGACTCACGGTGCACAGCCTGAAGGATGTGCCGATGGAGCAGCCGGACGGTCTGCCGCTTGTGGCGTTTCCCAAACGCGCGGACGCGAGAGACGTGCTCGTTCTGCCGGAAAACGGCGTCTGGGACAGGGAAAAGCCGCTCGGCTGTTCGTCCGCGCGGCGGCGCGTGCAGCTGGCACAGCTGTTTCCCGGTATCGAGGTAAAACCGGTGCGCGGAAACGTGCAGACCCGGCTTGCGAAGCTCGAGCGCGGCGAATACGGCGCTCTGGTGCTCGCGGCGGCAGGACTGCACCGCTTGGGACTGGAGCACCGCATCAGCCGGTATTTTTTCGCCGGAGGAAATGCTCCCGGCGGCCGGGCAGGGCATCCTTGCCGTGCAGGCGCGGGAGGGCGAGTGCCGCGAGGCGGCGCAGCTGCTCGATGACGCGGAGACGCGCGTCTGCGCTCTGGCGGAACGGGCGTTCATCCGGACGCTCGGCGGCGGCTGCTTTTCCCCGGCGGCGGCGTATGCCGTGCTGGAAAACGGCGTGCTGCGGCTGCGTGCGCTCTACGTCAGCGCGGATGAGCGGAGTCTGATCAGGGGAGAACTGACAGGCGCACCGGAGACGGGCGAGCGGCTCGGCTGCATGCTCGCGGAACGCCTGCGCAGACAGGCGGAGGAAGAAACATGACGGAAACGGTAACTCTGGTCGGTGCAGGGCCGGGCGGCGCGGCGCTTCTAACGTGCGGCGGCGGCGCGGCGCTCAGACAGGCGGACGCGGTCGTATATGACCGTCTGGTGGACGAGAGCATCCTCGACCTCATCCCGAAGGGCGCGGAGCGCATCTGCGTCGGAAAGAAAATGGGGCATCACCCGTGCCGCAGGACGAGATCAACGCCCTGCTGGTGCGCCTTGCGCGGCAGGGAAAGCGCACCGTCCGCCTCAAGGGCGGCGACTGCTATCTGTTCGGGCGCGGCGGCGAGGAGTGCGAATATCTGAAGGCGCACGGCGTGCCGTTCCGCGTGCTGCCGGGCGTGACGAGTGCGCTCGCCGCCGCACCGGCGTTCGCCGGTATCCCGGTGACGCACCGCGATTTCTGTTCATCGGTGCACATTGTGACCGCGCACGCACGGGCAGGGAAGCCGCTTTGCATCGACTTTGAAGCGCTCGTGCGCACGGGCGGAACGCTCGTGTTCCTCATGGGGCTGACCGCGCTCCGGCAGGTAACGGACGGCCTTGTGGCGGCAGGAATGCCGTCGGATATGTCGGCGGCGGTCATTGAAAACGGCGCGCGCGGCACACAGCGCAAGGTCGTTTCGACCGTGGGGGGAGTTGGCGGACGCGGCAGAAAAGGCCGGGGTGCACAGCCCGGCGCTCATCGTGGTCGGGCGCGTCTGTGCGCTGAGCGGTACGCTCGACTGGTGGACGGCGCTGCCGCTCCACGGAAAACACTTGCTGTTACGCGCCCGGAGGAACGGAACGCGGGACTGGTGGACGGTCTGCGTGCGCTCGGCGCGGAGGTCATCGCCGCGCCCTGCATCGAGCTGCATGAGCGCGGGGACACGGCTTCGCTCACAGGGGCGCTCGAGAAAAAGCATGACTGGGCGGTGTTTACCTCGCCGGCAGGCGTACAGGCTGCGGTACGCGCACTGTTTCGCGCAGGACGCGATCTGCGCGCGCTGTACGGGATGAAATTCGCCTGCATCGGCAGCGCAACGGCGGAGACGCTCGCTTCCTGCGGCATCAGCGCCGACCTCGTGCCCGAGGCTTACGACAGCGAACACCTCGCGGACGCGCTCTGCCGGGAAATGCAGGGCGGCGGCGCGGCGCTCCTGCTGCGTGCGGCCGAGGGCAGCCGCATTCTCCCGAAAAAAACTGAAAAACAGCGGCATCCGTGTCACGGATGTACCGCTGTTTACGATACCGTGCGCTGCTGCGCGAAGGCGGATGAGCTGCGTGAGCGCATCCGGAACCGGGCGCTCGACGGCGTGACCTTTACGAGCGCGTCCACCGTGCACAGCTTCGCGGAAGCTGTGGGGAAAAACCTGCGCGGACTTGCCGCGCTCTGCATCGGCCCGGTCACGGCCGAAGCTGCGAAAAGCTATGAAATGAAACCATATACCGCGCAGGAGGCGACCGAAACCGCGCTTCTCGCGCTCTGCAAAACCGTACTGGAAGGGTGACAAGATCAATGTTCAACAAGGATTTCCGTCCGCGGCGGCTGCGGACGTCGGATACGCTGCGCCGCATGGTGCGCGAGACGCGCATTTCTGCGGACAGCCTGATCTGGCCGATCTTCATCATCGAGGGCGAGGGCATCTGCGACGAAATTCCGTCGCTGCCCGGACAGTATCACTATTCGCCCGATATGCTGGGCCGGGCGGTCGAGCGCATGCGCGCACACGGCGTTTCGCGTGTGCTGCTGTTCGGTCTGCCGGCGCACAAGGACGAAACCGGCTCGTCGGCGTGGGAGCCGAACGGCATCGTCCAGCAGGGCATCCGTGCGCTTCGCGCCATCGCGCCCGAGCTGTATATCATCACGGACGTCTGCATGTGCGAGTACACCTCGCACGGCCACTGCGGCATCTTGTGCGGTCACTATGTTGACAACGACAGGACGCTCGAGGTGCTGGCCAGGACTGCGGTCAGCCATGCGCGCGCCGGTGCAGACATGGTCGCGCCGAGCGACATGATGGACGGCCGCGTGGCGGCGATCCGCGCCGCGCTCGACGAAAACGGCTTTGTCAACACGCCGGTCATGGCGTATTCCGCGAAATTCGCGTCTACCTTCTACGGCCCGTTCCGCGACGCCGCAGGCTCTGCTCCGGCGTTCGGTGACCGCCGTTCGTATCAGATGGACCCCATAACGGCCGTGAGGCCATGCGCGAATGCGAGCTCGATGTGCAGGAGGGCGCGGACATTCTGATGATCAAGCCTGCGATGCCGTATCTCGACCTCGTGCGCGAGTGCAGGGACAGATTTGACCTGCCCGTTGCGGCGTATCAGGTTTTGGGCGAGTACGCGATGGTAAAGGCGGCGGCGAAGGCCGGTCTTATCGATGAGTACGGCGTGATGTGCGAGAGCGCGGTTTCGATTTTCCGCGCCGGAGCGGGATATTCTGATCACTTATTTTGCGTGCGAGCTGGCGGACGCCATTCGGAAGGAGATATCGGCTGATATGACGAACTCAGAAAAGCTGTTTGAGCGGGGGTGCAGGGTGCCCGGCGGCGTCAACTCGCCTGTCCGCGCATTCCGTGCGGTCGGCGGTACGCCCCGCTTTATCGTAAAGGGTCTCGGCAGTCATATTCTGGATGCTGACGGACTGGAATATATCGACTATGTCGGCTCGTGGGGCCGATGATCCTCGGCCACAGCCACCCTGATATTCTGAAAGCCGTGTGGACGACCGCATGGTCTGCGGTCTGTCGTTCGGTGCGCCGACCGGCCTCGAAGTCGAAATGGCGGAGAAAATGGTCTCCATGCTGCCCGGCGTCGAGATGGTCCGCATGGTAAATTCGGGCACGGAGGCCGTCATGAGCGCGGTCCGTCTGGCGCGCGGCGCGACCGGCCGCGAGAAGATCATCAAGTTCGAGGGCTGCTATCACGGTCATTCGGACGCGATGCTCGTCGGCGCAGGAAGCGGCGCGCGCTCACGCAGGGCGAACCGGACTCAAAGGGCGTGACGAAGGGCGCAGCGCAGGACACGCTGATGGCGCAGTACAACGACCTCGCATCGGTCGAGCGTCTGCTCGAGGCGAATGACGGCGCGGTCGCAGCGGTCATCGTCGAGCCGGTTGCAGCGAACATGGGTGTCGTGCCGCCTGAGGACGGCTTTTTACAGGGTCTGCGCACGCTCTGCGACAAGCACGGTGCCCTGCTCATTTTCGACGAAGTCATCACCGGTTTCCGCCTCGCGGCAGGCGGCGCACAGGAATATTTCGGCGTGCAGGCCGACCTTGTGACCTACGGCAAGATCATCGGCGGCGGTATGCCGGTCGGTGCTTATGCCGGCAGCCGCGCCTTCATGGAGCAGGTCGCACCGACCGGACCGGTTTATCAGGCGGGCACGCTTTCGGGCAATCCGGTCGCGATGGCGGCAGGTCTCGCCCAGCTGAACATCATCACCGACCACCCGGAGATCTACACGGTCATGGAAACCTCTGCGAGCTATATCGCGAACCATCTGCGCGCAAGTGCGGAAAAAGCACGGCATCGCGATGCAGGTCAACCAGATCGGCTCGCTGATGTGCCCGTATTTCGCGGAAAATCCGGTGAAATGCTATGCAGACGCGAAAAAAAGTGACACAAAACGATATGCGGCATACTTTAACGGCATGCTGAAGCGGGGGATTTATCTCGCGCCGAGTCAGTTTGAGGCGATGTTCGTTTCGTCCGTGCATACGCAGAACGACCTCGCCTGCACGGTGCAGGCGGCAGAAGAAACACTCAGCGAGATGGCATAAAAAGGAGGGACGCGGATGCGCCAGTTCGATATCATAGGCGCCGGGATGGGCACACGGGAAATACTGACCGGCGAGGCCGCACAGGCGCTTGCCTCGGCAGAAATGGTGTTTGCGACGGAGCGCCTTGCAGAAATCTGCGAGAAATGCGCAGATCTGTCTGTTTTCCGAGCTTGCGGAACGGGCGATTGCGTGCGGAGCGGACAGAGCTGCACTGCTGGTTTCGGGAGATGTTGGATTTTTCAGCGCCGCCGGAAAACTGCGGGAAAAGCTGCTCGCGCATGGCGAAGTGCGGCTGTTCTGCGGTCTGTCAAGTATGCAGTATCTGTGTGCAAAAATCGGAATCAGCTATGAAAAATGCGTGCATTCGCAGCCTTCACGGCAGAAAAGGAGACCTGCTCGGCGCGGTCAGCTACCATGAGAAAAACGTTCGCGCTGACAGGCGGTGACAACAATGCGCAGTTCGTCTGCCGTTCGCTGGCAGACGCCGGACTCGGCGGCGTGCAGGTATACATTGGAGAAAATTTCGGCTCACCCGGAGAAAAGGTGTTGAAGGGAACGGCATCGGAGCTTGCAGAAATCCCCTGCGCAGATCTTGCCGTGATGCTTGTCCTCAATCCGAATTCTGTAAATCCGTTTGAGCCTGTTCGGGACGAAATGCTGACGCGCGCGAAGGTTCCGATGACCAAAGAGGAAGTGCGATGGGTGTCGGTCGCGCGTCTCGGCGTGCAGCCGGGGGATACCGTATGGGACGTCGGCGCGGGCACAGGCGCGGTGACATTTGAGCTCGCGCGGAAAGCGATGGACGGAGCTGTCTTTGCGGTCGAACGCAACACGGAAGCAATCGTGCTTATTGCGCAGAATAGACAAAAGCTCGGAGGGTTTAATGTGCATATCGTCCAAGGACATGCGCCCGAAGTGCTTGCAGATCTTCCCAGACCGAACTGTGTTTTTGTCGGCGGAAGCGGCGGAAATATGCGTGAAATCATTGAAACTGCATTGGTGAAAAATCCGAAGGCACGAATCGCCGTGAATGCGATCGCGCTGGAGACTTTGCAGGAAACGCAGAGGCTGTTTGCAGAATTCGGTCTGCAGCAGGTCGAAATCACGCAGCTTTCTGCGGCGAGAGGGAAAAGCATCGGGTGTTACACGATGATGACAGCGAACAATCCGGTGTTTATCCTGTCGGGAAAAGGGGATAAATATGGCGAATAATGCACCGCGGATCATGATTGCCGGAACGGGCAGCGGCTGTGGAAAAAACAATGGTCACGCTTGCTGTTCTGCGCGCGATGCAGCGAAGAAATATTCCGCTTGCAGCATTCAAGTGCGGACCGGATTATATCGATCCCATGTTTCACAAGGCAGTCCTCGGTATTCCAAGCCGAAATCTTGACCTTTTTTCATCAGTGAGCGTGAAGTACGCGGTCAGATTGTGCGCAGCATTCCACAAAACGGTATCGGCGTAATCGAAGGCGTAATGGGATTCTATGATGGCGTTTCCGGCACGACCGACACGGCCTCCGCCGCGCATCTGGCGCGTGAAACAGGTACGCCTGCGATACTGGTTGTGCGTCCGAAGGGACAGTCGCTTTCTCTGGCAGCTATGCTTTCGGGGTTTCGTAATTTTGCGGAAAACACGCTGTGCGGTGTGATTTTAAATGGGATTTCGGATACAATGTATCCTTTTTTTATCGTGATATTGTGCAGAAATCCGGATTGAAGGTTCTGGGTTATCTTCCGTCGGTACCAGAGGCAGAAATCCCAGACAGACATTTGGGACTCGTAACCGCAGATGAATTAAAGGATTTGAATTACAAATTGGATCTGCTTGCAGATGCTGCTGAAAACAGGATTGATATTGAACAAATATTAAAATATCCCGCACCGCATCGCAGCTGTCAGATGATTCGGAAAAAGATCAGCCCGGTGACGAAAAAAAGCCGGTACGTATTGCCGTTGCGCAGGATAAGGCGTTTTGTTTCTATTATGAGGATAATTTTGAGGTGTTGCGCAATTTAGGCGCTGAACTGGTTGAGTTTTCTCCGATTTCTGACAGCTGCATTCCTGAAAATACAGACGGCCTGTACCTTGGCGGCGGCTATCCGGAATTGTATATTACTGAGCTGTCAAACAACGTGAAAATGCGAAATTCGATCAAAAATGCAATCGAAAAGGGACTTCCGACGATTGCGGAGTGCGGTGGATTTCTCTATCTTCATGAGCATCTGAAGGTGCGGAGATGGTCGGCGTTGTTCGCGGAAACGCAGTTTTGACTAAAAAATTGCAGCCGTTCGGGTATGTGACACTGACTGCACAGGATGACAATATGCTGTCCGCATGTGGAGGACAAATCCGTGCGCACGAGTTTCATTATGCCAGATCCGAGAATAATGGATATGATTTCGTGGCAGAAAAACCGAACGGGAGAAAATGGCCTTGCGTGCACACTACGAAAGTCGCTTTATGCTGGATTTCCGCATTTATTTTTACGTGCAAACATTGATTTTCCAGAAAAATTTGTTCGTGCCTGCATGGAATGGAGTGAGAGAAGAAAAATGACGATCGAGGAGGCTGTATCGCGCGTCAGACCGCTGGACGCAGCAGCAATGAGGGCAGCAGAAAAACGTTTTTCTGATATTGCGATGCCGCTTGGCGGACTTGGGTTGTTGCAGGATGCGATCATTCAGCTTGCAGGAATCCAGCGCGAACCAATACCGATTATTCGACCGCGGGCTGCGGTTATTTTCTGTGCGGATAACGGAGTCGTAGCAGAGGGGTGACGCAGTGCGGGCAGGATGTCACGGCAACAGTCACCCGAAACATGGGACAGGGAAGATCCACCATGTGCATGATGGCAAAATCGATTGATATGGACGTATTCCCGGTGGATATCGGCGTAGCCGAAAAATTCTCATTTAAGGGAGTTGTTGATAAAAAAAATACGCAAAGGGACAGAAAATATTGCGGAAAACGCCGCTATGACAAGGGATGAAGCTATTGCAGCGGTGAAAACCGGGATTGAGCTTACAGAGAACTGCGCGCAGCAGGGCTTCCGTCTGGTCTGTGGTGGAGAAATGGGAATCGGCAATACAACGACCAGCGCGGCAGTCACAGCAGCGCTCACGGGTGCACCGGCATCGCGCGTTACCGGACGGGAGCAGGACTTTCTTCTGAAGCCCTCCACAAAAAAAATGCAGGTTGTTGAAAAGTCTCTTGCAATAAATCGTCCGAAATCTGACGATCCGGTTGATGTGATCAGCAAGGTAGGCGGACTGGATATTGCCGGGCTGACAGGCTTTTATCTCGGTGCGGCGGCATACGGTCTGCCGATTGTGCTTGACGGCGTGATTTCCTGCACTGCCGCGCTGGCCGCGGTGCGCTTGTGTCCTCTTGTCGCGGACTATTTGATCGCAGCGCATTGCTCGGAAGAGCCTGCAAGCGCTTTGCTGCTTCAAGAACTTGGCAAAAAGGCATTTATAACAGCGGGGATGCACCTGGGAGAGGGCACCGGTGCTGCGGCAGGTATCGCACTGCTTGATCTTGCGCTCGCGCCATATAGAGAAATGCCTACATTTGATGAAATCGGCGTTGAGGCATATAAACCATTGAAGTGATGCTTGAGTAAATAAACAATATGATTTCAATAATTAGAACGGCGAGGGATGCGAGAATATGCTTGTTTTGGTGACAGGAGGAGCTGCCTCCGGAAAATCGGAACATGCCGAAAAAAATCGTGTGTGCGCGAGCACACAGCAAATTGTACCGTGCGACGATGCAGCCATTTGGTAAAAGCGCCAGAGCACGAATCGCGCGGCACCGTAAATTGCGAGAAGGAAAAGGTTTTCATACTGTAGAACGTTCACTCGATTTGAAAGGCCTGCAAATTGATCGTCATTATGACGGGATTTTACTTGAGGATTTAGGCAATCTGCTCGCTAATGAAATTTTCTCTCCGGATGGCACGGCACAAAACTGTGTGAAATCCATACTTGATGGCATAGAAAAATTGAAATCATGTTGTGATACGCTGGTGATCGTTTCCAATGAAATCTTTTCGGATGGAGGAAGTTATCCGCCGGAAACAGAAAATTATCTGCAAAAACTTGCGGAGCTTCATGAAAAAAAAAATTGCACGGGATGCAGATGCAGTTTACGAAAGCGTTTGCGGAATTTTATTGCTGATAAAGGAAGTGAAAACAAGATGAAAAGCGTAATTAGCGGTATTTTTGTAGCGTTTTCAATGTATTCTGCTATCCCTGTTCCGCAGGTGAACTGGGAAAAAAAGACGATGCGCTGGGCGCTCATTTTTCTCCCGCTTGTCGGCGTTATCATTAGCACGGTATCCTGGATCTGGTTTGCTTTTTGCAGATTTTTTCGTGCAAATTCGCTGTTTTATGCGGTTGGAGCGACACTGATACCGTTGTGCATTTCGGGCGGCATTCATCTTGACGGCCTGTGCGATACATGCGATGCGCTTTGTTCTTTCGGAGATCGCGAAAAGCGGCTCGCTATTCTAAAAAGACCCGCATGTCGGTGCATTTGGTCCGATGTGGATTTGTGCATTTTTACTTGCTGAATGTGCCTGCTTTTCACAGATTTTTGAATATTCCCGACTGTTTCCTCTTGTTCTGGTCGCATTCCCGGTTGCACGCGCAATGGGCGGCCGAAAGGTGGTAGCTTCTCCCTGCGCGAAGGACAGCGGACTCGCACATATATTTGCGGAAAATAGTGATAAATATGTGGTTTCGGTCGTTTTATTGCTGGAAACAATGGTATATTTGCTGATTTCCGGAGTGCTTCTTCTCGGCGTAACGCACGGTACGACGGCAGCGCTGATTCTGACCGTGCTCCTCATGCTGTGGTATGCCTTTCACGAAAAACTTTCAAAACAAACTTTTGGAGGGATAACGGGCGACCTGGCAGGCTTTTGTATTTCGATTTCAGAACTTTTATGCCTGGCTGTTGCAGCGTTCGGAGGACTTGTGTTATGACTGTACTTATCATCGGCGGTTCGTTTCAGGAAAACGCGAGATTGCAGAAAAAACTGTATCATGATGAACCGAAAATCTATAATCTTCATGAAAAAGTGCGTGAAATGCTGCAAAGAGAGCAGGACCCGCTGGAACTTTCTGCAACGCTGCACGGCCATGTGATAACATGCGATGAAATTGGCTGCGGCGTGGTTCCGATCGAACCAAATGACGAAAACTGGCGCGAAGCCGTTGGTCGGCTGTGCTGTGCGCTCGCATCGGAGGCGGATGCGGTCATCCGTGTCTGGGCGGGCGTGCCGCAGTTTATTAAAGGAGAGTTGAAATAAATGGCTGTAACCTGTGCCGTCATGCTCGGCTTTGCGCTCGACGCGCTGCTCGGTGATCCAAGGTGGTTCCCGCACCCGGTCTGTGCCGTAGGAAAGTTGATTTCCTGCATGGAAAAACTGCTTAGACGGCTTTTTCCGCCTCGAAAAGGTGCAATGATATTCGCAGGTGCCGTGCTTTGGATCGTTGTCTGCGGCGTCAGCTTCGCGGTTCCGTTCCTTGTCCTGCGATTTCTATCCGGAATCAATTTCTGGCTTGGATTTGCCGCGAATTCCATCCTTTGCTGGCTGATTTTTTGCACGAAAAAGCCTGTCTGAAGCCGGCAGCATGTTTACCGCGCCGTCAAGGAATCGGTCGAGGAGGGCCGCCGCGCGGTCGCGTGGTATGTCGGCCGCGACACTGCTGCGCTTTCCGAAGAAGGCGTCATCAAGGCCGCCGTAGAGACCATTGCAGAGAACCTGACTGACGGTGTGGTTTCGCCGCTCATCTACATGCTCATCGGCGGTGCGCCGCTCGGGATGCTCTATAAGGCGGTCAACACGCTTGACTCGATGGTCGGATATCACAACGAAAATACGAGTATTTAGGCAAGTTTTCCGCGAAAATGGACGATATTTTCAACTTTATCCCGGCTCGTCTGTCCGCGCTCTGCATCATCGCCGGGGCCGGAATGCTGCGGCTCGACAACCGCAACGCGCTGCGTATTTACCGCCGCGACCGCAATCTGCACAAGAGTCCGAACGCCGGCCAGACCGAGTCTGCGTGTGCCGGGGCGCTGCACATCCAGCTCGGCGGTGACGCGAGCTACTTCGGGGAAAACCGTCAGAAAAGCGGCGTTCGAGACCCGCTGCGCCGTGTGAACCGCACGGATATCCTCGCGACGATCGACCTGATGAACGCCGCAAGCGTGCTCGCTCGCGCTGTGCTGCGCGGTCAGACTGACACTTCAGAGGTGATATAATGGCTTATTCATACTGTCACGGCGGAGATATAGAAACTTTTGTGAGCGAATTCGGTGCGCAGCCGATCGACCTTTCCGCAAATATCAATCCGTTCGGCGTACCTGAGGCGGTCCGTGCGGCAATGCACAGGGCTGTGGATGAATGCGCGCATTACCCCGACCCGTTCTGCCGCGCGCGGCAGGCTGTTGCGGAAGCGGAGGGATTCCGGCGGACATGGTTTACTGCGGAAACGGCGCGGCGGATGTGCTCGACCGGCTCGCGGCAGTGCTCAGGCCGAAGCGTGTGCTGCTCACAGCGCCGACCTTCGCGGAATACGAAAGAACGCTCACAGGCGCGGAAATCGACTTTCATATGCTCCGCGAGAGCGAGGATTTTGCGGTCACGGAGCGGCTGCTCTCTGATATTTCGTCTAAATATGATGCGGTCTATCTGTGCAATCCCAACAATCCGACCGGACGCACGGCGCAACCGGAATTAATGCGCAGAATAGTTCAAAAATGTGCAGAAAACAGTGTTTATCTGATCGCAGACGAGTGCTTTAATGACTTTCTGCTCGATGCAGAGCAGCATTCCCTTTCCGGACTGCTCGAAGCATTTCCCTGTCTCATCCTGCTCCGCGCCTACACGAAAATGTTCGCCGTCCCGGGCGTGCGGTTCGGCTGGTGCATGACCGCAGACAGGACGGTCATTGACGGACTTTACCGCGCCGGGCAGCCGTGGAACGTGTCGGTCATCGCGCAGGCGTGCGCAGAGGCCGCTGCGAAGCAGAACGGCTGGCGTGAGCAGACGGCATGCCGCATCGCGGAGGAACGCGCGTATCTCATGGACGGTCTGCGCTCGTGCGGCGTCAGGGTCTATCCGGGTGAGGCGAACTTTCTGCTTTTTCACTCTTCGGACGAAAAACTCGATGAAAAACTGCGAAAAACAGGGTATCATGATACGAAACTGCTCAAATTACCGCGGACTCGGTCCCGGCTTTTACCGGACGGCGGTCAAAACGAGAGACGCGAGCGAAAAACTGCTGCACGCTCTGCGGCAGATACAGAAAATATAGGGAAGGACGGCTGTCATGGCAAAACTCATCATGGTTCAGGGCACGTGCTCGAACGCCGGGAAAAAGCCTGCTTTGCGCGGCGCTGTGCCGCATTTTCAGACAGGACGGCTACCGGGTCGCGCCATTCAAATCGCAGAACATGGCGCTCAACTCGTTCATCACGGCAGACGGCAGGGAAATGGGCCGTGCGCAGGTCGTGCAGGCGGAGGCCTGCGGCATCGAGCCCGACGTGCGCATGAACCCGATCCTCCTGAAGCCGACGAGCGACGTCGGCTCACAGGTGATCATCATGGGCGAGGCGCACGGAAATCGCACGGCGCGCGAATACTGGGGACACAAAAAGGCGCTCCTGCCGATTATTAAGCAGGCGTTCGACAGCCTCGCCGCGGAGAACGATATCATCGTCATCGAGGGCGCGGGAAGCCCTGCGGAGATCAACCTCAAGCAGGAGGACTTCGTCAACATGGGCCTTGCGAAGCTGGTGGACGCGCCGGTGCTCCTGATCGGCGATATTGATCGCGGCGGCGTCTTTGCCCATCTCTACGGCACGGTGGCGCTGCTGGAAGAAGACGAGCGCGCGCGCATCAAGGGCCTGGTCATCAACAAATTCCGCGGCGACGTGGAAATCCTCCGGCCGGGTCTGACACAGCTCGAGGAGCTGACCGGCAGGCCGGTCGTAGGCGTTGTGCCGTACGGACGGTTCGACATCGACGACGAGGACAGCCTTTCCGAGCGTCTGGAAACGAAAAAAAAAGCGCACCTGCGCTCGTGAATATTGCGGTGGTCAAGCTGCCGCGGCTGTCCAACTTTACCGATTTTCCGCACTTTCGCGTGTTCCGGGCGTTGGCGTCCGCTATGCGGACCGTCCGGCGCAGCTGGAGGGCGCGGACCTCATCATCCTGCCCGGCACCAAGTCCACGATCGCGGATCTCCGCTGGCTGCGCGAGAAACGGCATGGAGGCCGCGCTTCTCAAAGCGCACGCGGCAGGCAACGCCGGTTTTCGGCATCTGCGGCGGCTATCAGATGCTGGGGCGGCAGGTTTCCGACCCCGAGAACATCGAGGGCGGCGGCAGTCTGCGCGGCATCGGCCTGCTTCCGGTCGAGACTGTGTTCCGCACAGCAAAGACCACGGTTCAGACGCACGGTACGGTCGCAGACACTGCGGGCGTGCTGCACGGCCTGTCCGGACTTGCGGTCGAGGGATACGAGATCCACATGGGCGAGACCGTGCGCGATGCGGACGCGCAGCCGTTTGTCACGCTGAAGCACGGCGAACACGAAGTACCGGACGGCTGCGTGACGGAAAATGCCTGCGGTACCTACCTGCACGTCGTGTTTGACGCACCGGAGGCCGCGCAGCGGCTTGCGCAGGCGCTCGCAGACCGGAAGGGCGTGACGCTCGAGGGCGCGGCGGAGGACCCGGCAGTCTACCGGGAGCGGCAGTATGATCTGCTCGCGGCTACCGTGCGGCGCAGTCTGGATATGCAGCGGATCTATGACATTATGGAGGGAAAAGCATGAAAACCAGCGGACTGGTCCATCTGTACTGCGGCGACGGCAAGGGCAAAACGACGGCGGCCGTCGGCCTTGCGGTGCGCCACGCCGGACACGGCGGAAAGGTTGTTTTTGCGCAGTTTCTCAAGGACGGCTCATCGGGGGAGTGCCGCGTGCTCGCGAAGCTCGGCGTGACCGTGCTCGCGGCGAACCCGTCCGGCAAGTTCACCTTCCGCATGACGTACGAGGAGAAGGCGGAGACCGCCGCCGCGCTTGGCCGCACGTTCGATGCCGCGGCCGGCTATGCGGTGCGCGAGGGCGCGACGCTGCTCGTGCTCGACGAGGTATGCGCGGCAGTAAACGGCGGCTTTCTGCCCGAAAAAGACGGTGACGGACTTTCTCGAAAACCGTCCGGACATGCTCGAGGTCGTGCTCACAGGCCGCAGCCCGTCGGCGGGACTGACGGCGCACGCGGATTATATCACGGAAATGCAGAAACGGCGGCACCCATATGAAAAGGGGGCGTCGCCGCACGGGAGGGGATTGAATTTTGAACGGATACATGAAGCCACAGGATATTGAAAAGCGCTCGTTCGAGATCATCACGGAGGAGCTGGGCGCGCGCACGTTTCCGGACGGCATCGCCGAGGTCGTCAAGCGCGTCATCCACACGACGGCGGATTTTGATTATGCGGATAACCTCGCGTTTTCGCCGGACGTGATCGAGCAGGCCAAGGCCGCCCTGTGCAACGGCGCGACCATTGTCACGGATACGAACATGGCGCTCTCGGGCATCAGCAAGCCGTCGCTCACGAAGCTCGGCGCGAAGGCGCTCTGCCTCATGGCGGACCCGGACATCGCGCGCAAGGCAAAGGAGCGCGGCGTGACGCGGGCGGTGGTTTCGATGGAGCACGCCGCCAGACTGGACGGGCCGCTGATCTTCGCGGTCGGCAACGCGCCGACAGCGCTCATCCGACTGCACGAGCTGATCGGGAAGGACGAGGTGAAGCCGGCGCTCGTCATCGGCGTGCCGGTAGGTTTTGTCAACGTTGTCGAGGCGAAGAAGCTGTTTATCGGCGGAAAAACGCCGTATATCATTGCGCGGGGCGCAAGGGCGGCTCGAATGTCGCGGCGGCGATCGTCAATGCGCTGCTGTACCAGCTGATCCGCCGGGAGGGCTTTTAAGGCTGCCGTTTGGCAGCCTTTTTTACTTTATACCCCTCAGCAGAGGGTAAGCGCTCCGCCGATACAGCGGCGAGCCGCTGGAGGCGACTTTACGCCCCTCGGAGGGCGTGGTCATTGGCCGCCTTCGGCGGCAGGGGATGCCGGGGTCTCCCGGCAGAGACAAAAGGGGCAGGGACACCAAGGTTTCCCTGCCCCTCTTGACTCCCAACCTTTCCTTTGGACGCGACTCCCTCCGGTCGCGCGTCTAAAAACGAGGGGCCCACAGGGGCGTCTGGTGCTCAAGGTATCATCCTTGATTGAAGCAGAGCTTTTCGCAGCGCTAATCCAACGCCCTGCACTGTCTGGCCGCGCACTGTTGTGCGCGGCGGATAACGCAAAAAATTCAGGGTCTTACAGCGTCCCAAAATCTGTTCGACGCACGGAACCGAGCCCCCGTAACCCCTGTTTAGCCGCGAATGCTTCGCTGAGCGGCTCGAAGGAGGGTTTGGGGAGTCAAGAAGGGGGCAAGGGAACCATACGGTGCCCTTGCCCCCTTTTGCTCCTGCCGGTGGGCACCGGCGTCTCCGCCGCCGGGCGGCGGCAATGCCCGGCCTGCCCATCGGCAGTCAGTCTCGCCTCAGCGGCGCACCGCTGTATCGGCGGAGATCAACCCTCTGCTGAGGGTAAAGAAAAAAGAGCGGCGTATGGCTTGCCGTCCGCAGACGGTAAAAAAAAAAAACGCACCGGCTTTCGCCGGTGCGGAGGTGTTACGCAAACACCGTTTGAATCAGGATCATATAGGCCGCCGTGCCGACGCCGATGGAGAGCAGGTTGTTGTGCTTCCAGACGTGCAGCACTGCGGTCAGCGCGATGCACAGCAGCTCGGGAACGCCGTGTGCCGGTCACCCAGCCGACATTCTTGAGACAGTAAACCACGAGCAGCGCAATGACCGCCGGAGGCAGCGTCGCACCCAGATAACGGATGATCGGCGGAATCGGCTTTTTGCCGTTAAAAAGCAGAAAAAGGCGCAACACGGGTGGCAAACGTGCACACCGCCGCGACTGCGATCATCGCGAGAGCATATCCAATCGACATTTATGCCGCCTCCTTCGCAAGCTGCCGGCGCAGCGCCACGAGCATCACGCAGATGGCGAGCATGGCGGGCAGGATGAAATTCTGAGGGGCCGAGAAGCGCGAGCGAGAGCGCCGCCGCGCCGAGACCGAGAAACGCCGGAACATGGCTTTTCGACGCCTGCCACTGCTCGACGAAAATGACCGTGAACAGGCTGGTCATCGCAAAGTCGATACCCGTCGTGTCGAACGGCAGTACACCGCCGATGAACGCGCCGATGATCGAGCCGATGATCCAGTAGGCGTGGTCGAGAATGGCGACCAGAAAGCGCATCGCGTCCGGGTCGACGTCCGAGGGCGTTTTCAGCGAGCAGAGCAGCGAATAGGTCTCATCGGTCAGCGAGAAGATCATGTACCACTTGCGCGCGCCCATGCTGTGAAATGTCTCGAGAAAAAGGACAGACCGTAGAAAATGTGACGGCAGTTGAGCAGCAGCGTCATCACCGCGACCGTCACGAGCGACGCCTTCGCCGCGAGCAGCGAGACGAGCAGGTACTGTCCCGAGCCGGCGTAGATGGTCAGACTGCACAGAAACGCCCACGGGGTGGTGAAGCCGATGTCGCGAAGCATGACGCCGAACGCGAAAACCGATGAACAGATAGCCGCAGAGCACGGGAATGGTCGCCGTGAACGCGGGACGTAATGCCTTGCGTCATGGAAAATCACCTTACATACTACAGAATAACGGGCAGAAAAAAAAAGCACCCTGACGTGCAGAGTGCTTTCAGCATATTCAACGTCACGCCGAAAATCAGATAGCGCGGGTTACCTTGCCGGAACGGAGGCACCGAGTACATACGTTGATATGGCGGGGAGTACCTTCGACCAGAGCCTTTACACGACGTACATTCGGCTTCCAGGTTCGATTGGAACGACGATGAGAGTGAGAGACCTGAATACCAAAGGTCACGCCCTTGCCGCAAATATCGCACTTTGCCATTTTTCCTGCACCTCCTTCTTTGTTTCTTGCATAGCAGATATTATATTACCACAGCATAGGGGAAAATGCAAGATTTTTTTGAAATTTTTCGATAATTTAAGTTTTGTAGGAGGCGAGTCGGGAATAAGTTGAAACTTTGCATAAAAAGGGGTATAATAAGTAAGAAATATTGCGGAAGGGAGAACCCATATGCAGCTTAAGGAATTTGGCGTAAGCCTGGGAGACTTGATCCACGAATTTAATTTTGAGGTAGTATACGGCCCGGAGGGCTTTGAAAAAGATCGAAATCACAAAGGACGACGTAAATCGTCCCGGTCTTCAGCTGGCCGGTTTTTTTGACTATTTTGATCCCAACCGCATTCAGGTCATGGGAAAGGTAGAATCGAGCTATGTTGAACAGATGGAGTCGGAGGAGCGCCGCGCGTGCTTTGACCGTCTGTTCGAAACGCGCATCCCGGTCCTGCTCATCACGCGCAACATCGAGGTATTCCCTGAGTGCCTCGCGGCGGCGCAGCAGTACGGCGTGCCCATCCTGCGCACGAACGACTTCACCTCCACTATCATCAACTCGCTCGTTGCGTCCCTGCGCGTCAATCTTGCGCCGCGCGTTACGCTGCACGGCGTTCTCATTGAGATCTACGGCGAGGGCGTTCTGCTGCTCGGCGACTCGGGCGTCGGCAAGTCTGAGACCGCGATCGAGCTGGTCAAGCGCGGTCATCGCCTGATCGCGGACGACGCGGTCGAGATCAAGCGTGTATCCGACAAGACGCTTGTCGGCACGGCTCCCGAGGTTATCCGTCACTTCATCGAGCTGCGTGGTATCGGCATCGTTGACGTTCGCCGTATCTTCGGTATCGGCGCGATCAAGATGACCGAGAAGGTCGAGCTGGTCATCAACCTTGAGCCGTGGGAGGACGGCAAGCAGTACGACCGTCTCGGCATGGACAGCCAGACGACCTCCATCCTCGATATCGCGGTTCCGAGCCTGACCATTCCGGTAAAGCCCGGCCGTAACCTCGCCGTTATCATCGAGGTTGCAGCGATGAATGACCGTCAGAAGAAGATGGGCTTCAACGCCGCGAAGGAGCTGCAGGAGCGTATGCTCAAGCAGTACGGCAACTGACCTGTCGCCAAACTTCGTTTGCCGACAAGGTGTGTTCTGACAGCGCGGGGCGCCGCAGAACACGGACGGAAAAAAGTTCCTGTTCAGAAACTTTTTTTCTCTCTCCGGGGATAAAAAGTCAGGTACACGCCCCGACTTTTTATGAACCTGCTCCGCAGGTTCTATTATATGCACGTCGCCGCGCGGGGTGCGGGAAAGCTTGCTTACGAATTTCCAGACAGATAAGCAGTGCACACGACAGATAACAGATAAATTATATGGCAGCATCACAGACTGCACAGGAGGAATAGAGGTAAAATGCAAATCGTTGCGGATCTTCATACTCATACCAATGTAACCGACCATGCGTTCAGCACGCTGACCGAGATGGTACAGGCGGCACATGACATGGGCCTCAAGGCCATCGCGATCACCAACCACGGCCCCACCAACCCGGACGGCCCGCATGAATGGCATTTTTCCAATCTGAATCTCGTCCCGCGAAAGATGAACGGCGTGACTGTTATTCGCGGCATCGAGTTCGACATCACCGCCCTTCGGGCGGCATCAACGTCATGGCGAACAAGAGTCTGAAGCACATCGACTGGGCGCTCGCCTCCTTCCATGAATGCCTGTTCCCGCCGGCGGACAGGAGCATCCACACGGCGGCGCTCGAGTCCATCCTCTACAACCCGTATGTCAACGCCTTCGGCCACCTCGGCAACCCGAACTTTGATTTCGACCATGAATACATCATCAGCCGCTGCAACGAGCGCGGCAAGGTCGTCGAGATCAACAACGCCTCGCTGAACGTGCGCGCCGGAAGCAAAAAGAACTGCGCGGACATCGCGCGCTTGTGCATGAAATACGAGGTGCCGATCGTTGTGGACAGCGACAGCCACATCTGCTTCCGCGTCGGCCATGTCGAGGGCGCGCTCGAAATGCTCGAGGAGATCGGCTTCCCCGAGGAGCTCATCATCAACAGCAGCATGGCGCGTCTGGACGCTTACTTCAAAGGGCCGCGGCATGGATCTGTTCAGCGGCGAAGAATAAGAGGGATACTTATGCGGATCGGTATTGATTTAGGCGGAACGAGCGTCAAGGCGGCGCTCTGCGCGGATGACGGCGCGATTCTCATCAAGCAGAGCGTGCCGACGAAAACGGGAGACCCGGACGGCCTGCGCGCGGACATGAAGCAGCTTGCGCTCGCGCTGTGCGCCTCGGGCGGCGTACAGCCGGACGAGGTCGAGAGCATCGGCATCGGTGTGCCCGGCTCGTGGCGACAAGCCCCTCCTGCACGCTCAGATTCGGCACGAACCTCGGCATGAACGACGTCTGCTTTGCGGAGACGTTTCAGCCGGAGTTCGGCTGCGCGGTGCAGCTCGACAACGACGCGAACTGCGCGGCGCTCGGCGAGGCGACCGCAGGAGCAGGCAAAAAAACGTGAAGAATATGCTGATGGTCACGCTCGGAACGGGCGTCGGCGGCGGCATTATCATCGACGGAAAGCTGTATACCGGCTGCAACAGCCTTGCGGGCGAGCTGGGACATATCGTCATCCGGCAGGGCGGCGAGCCGTGTGGCTGCGGACGGTTCGGCTGTCTGCAGGCCTACAGCTCGGCGGCGGCCCTCGTGAAGTTCGCGCACCGGGCGCTTGACGCCGGACGGGAGAGCAGCCTGCGCGAAAACGGCTCTAACCTCAACGCGAAGCACATCTGCGACGCGGTAGACGCCGGCGACGCGCTCGCGTGCGGGCTGTTCGAAACCTACTGCGACAATCTCGCGTGCGGCCTTGCGAGCCTCATCAACATTTTCCAGCCGGAGTGCATCGTGCTCGGCGGCGGTCTTGCAGGCTATGGCGAAAGCTGCTCGCGCCGCTGCGCAGGCGCATCGAGAAGGAGACCTTCCGCGGCGACACGAATACCGAGCTGGTCCTGGCCTCGCTCGGCAATGATGCCGGTCTGGTCGGCGCCGCGATGCTCTGAATAATAAGAAAAACCGCTGTATCGGAACAAATACAGCGGTTTTGTTTTGCCTGTTCTGCTTTTTACAGACCGAGCATCTTCTCGACCAGCGCGCACGCATCCTCGATGCAGCCGGGGCAGGAGCGGCGGACATTGCCGTCGGCGACGCCCTTGAGCTCGCAGCAGAGGTAGGTGCCGTTCTTCTCCTTGAAGGCGTTCGCCATCTCGCGGGTCTGCTGATAGGTCTGCGCCTTTGGTCGTGCCGGGCGCTTCGATGCCGGCCGAGCCCTTGACGCCGGCGAGCATGAACGCGCCGCTCAGCGCACCGCACATGTCCATCACGCCCATGCCGAGGCCGAAGCCCTCGGCCATCTTATAGCGGTCTGCTCGTCGAGACCGACGAGGTCGCAGTAGGCGCAGGCGACCGACTGCGCGCAGTTGTAGCCCTTCCGTGCAGCTCCTGTGCACGCTGCTGTCTGTCTTTCTGTCATAACAAATTCCTCCTTATGCTGTGTCGATCAATACCCACCTGTGTGAAGTAGTACATGATCGCGTTGTTCTGTGCGCGCGCCTCGGCCTGAAGATCCTCCCTCGCTGTCGATGAACCGCTGATCCTCTGCGTTGTCAATAAAGCAGAATTCGCTCGTGAGCGCCGGGATGTAAAGCGAAGCCGCCGCGCGGTTGGTGTAGTAGTAGTCGCCGTGGCTGCCCCTCACGGAACACGATCGAACGGATCGGCACGCCGAGCACTCTGTATTCCTCGAGCAGCTTTTCCGCAAGGATCTTCGTCGGGACGCCGCTTTTGTCAGCCACCTGAGCCAGCGCTTCCGCACCGCGCGCCGCTGTGTTCGCGGCGTTGTGATGGACGCTGAAGAACAGGTCGGCGGTGTCCTGATAGCGCTCCATGACCTGCCGCGCAGCGTCAGATCGCTGCCCTCCTCGAGCGTGTCGCGCACCATGATTACGTTCACACCGGCGCTCTCCAGATAGCTTTGCAGATATTTCGCAACCGAAAGGTTGATGTGCTTCTCGTCGTATACCTTGTCGACGCTCGTCGCGCCGACGTCGCTGCCGCCGTGACCGGGTCGATGATGACCGTCATCCTGCCGTCGATCTGTGAGGTGCGGGGCGGCTCGACCGGATCGTCCGGCTCGCCCTCGGACGCGGGAGTAGTCGCGCACGCGGACGGGATAGTTCGCGCTGACGTAGCGGCCGGTTCCCTTGGAGGTGTCCATGAGATGCGCCCAGCCGTTGGCAAGGCTGTCCACGACGACCTCTGCGTTCGCGGAGAGCTGACCGACCTTTTTCGCGGTCGAGGACGCGGAAGCGCGCACCGCGAGCTTGCTCTCGACCTTTACGCGGTACCAGCCGGTCGTGAACGGCTCGTCGGGCTCGGTCTTGCCGTCATAATCGCTCAGACGCTTGAGATAACCCGCGCTGACATAGCGGCTCGTGCCCGCCGAGGTGTCCATGAGATGCGCCCAGCCGTTGGCAAGGCTGTCTACGACGACCTTGTCGCCCTTCGACAGCTGGCCGACGGACGGATAGGTGGTAGCCGGGCCGGAACGCACGGTGAGAGGACGAAACATTCACCTCATACAGACCGGTCGTAAAAACAGGTTCCGGCGTCGGGGCAGGCATCGGCGTGTCCGGCGTCGTGCTGCCGTTGTTATTGCTGTTATTATTGTTGCTGCTGTTATTGTTATCCGGCTGTTCGGGGTCCGGGTCGGGCGTCGTGAGTCTGACGGTGCGCGTGGCATTGTCCCATCCGGCCTCGAAGCCGATCGCGTCCGCGATGTCCGCGATGCTGTAATAGTTGTTGTCGTTGATCAGGTAGCCGCGGAAGGAGACCGCACTGCCGTTGAGCAGGACCTTGAAGGTGGACGCGGAGACCTTGAGCGAGGAGAGGGTCGAGGCGGAAAGCTCGCCGCCGACCTTCTGGTATTTCTGACCGGAGATCAGATTGATGACCGAGCTCTGGCTGGGCGTCCAGGTGACGTTGAAGGGCGCGGTGGTGTCACTGAGAAGATACGCGACGTCGCGCAGCTTGAAGTAGTTATAGCCGTCAACATTATAGGCCTGCGGCGTAACAGTCTTGCCGTTTACCATGAACTTATGGTCGGAAATCGCGACCTTGGGGAAGCGGCTGCTGCGCTGGCGAGCGTGACGCTCAGCACGGCGCACAGAGCCGCAGCGATTTTGCGAAAATGCATAAAAACCTCCGTTTCCGCATACAGGGAAAAAAAGCGAACGGAACGTCCGTTCTGCACGAAATGTCAAAATCAAACATACAGTCATAATAGCACGATGAAGGGCGGATTTCAATGCTTTGCAGCGGAATGACGCATAACTGTAATATAAGCGAAGGGGGGAGAGAAACGCAGGACACTTGAAGATGAGTATTGTGTTCTCGAGCGAAAAATGATAATATAAATGTGAAAAATACATCGGAGGTAACTATTATGCAGTTCCGTTTTGCGCACAATAACTTCAACGTCCGCGATCTTGAGCGTTCTCTCAAATTTTATGATGAGGCACTCGGCCTCAAGGAGGTCCGCCGCATCAACGCCAAGGACGGCAGCTTCACCATCGTCTACCTGTCGGACGGCTCGACGCCGCACCAGCTCGAGCTGACCTGGCTGCGCGACTGGGACAAGCCGTACAATCTCGGCGACAATGAGTTCCATCTCGCCCTTTCGGTCGACGATTTCGGCGCGGCGCATCACAGGCATCAGCAGATGGGCTGCATCTGCTTTGAGAACCCGTCCATGGGCATCTATTTTATCTCTGATCCGGACGGCTACTGGGTCGAGATCATTCCGTCTAAAATGTGACGGAAAAGGAGATCCTGTCATTGAATCCTTATCTTGATCTGTTCCTGACCTTTGCGCAGATAGGCGTGTGCACCTTCGGCGGCGGCTACGCCATGCTGCCGCTTCTGCAGCGCGAGGTCGTAGAAAAGCGCGGCTGGGCGACTGAGGACGAGCTGATGGACTATTACGCCATCGGCCAGTGCACGCCGGGTGTCATCGCGGTCAATACCTCGACGTTCATCGGCTACCGCCTGCGCGGCGTTCCCGGCGCGATCACCGCGACCGCAGGCATGGTTTTCCCTTCGCTCGTCATCATCACGATCATCGCTGCGTTCATTCAGCAGTTCGCCCATCTTGCCGTGGTGCAGCACGCCTTTGCCGGCATCCGCATCGCGGTCTGCGCGCTCGTGCTGCAAAGCGTGTGGAAAATGGCGAAAAAAGGGTGTCGTTGACATCCCGACCGGCGTTATTCTGGTCGTGACCTTCGCCGCTGTCGCCTTTTTCGGCGTTTCTCCCGTCCTCATGGTCGTTATCGCGGCCGCCGCAGGCATTCTTATCAATGTTGTGAGGGGAGGAGAGCATGATCTTTTACAGCTGTTCTGGGAATTCTTGAAGACCGGTCTGTTCGCAGTCGGCGGCGGTCTGGCAACGCTTCCCTTCCTCAAGGCAATCACGCACAAGTACCCGTGGTTCACGGCGAACGATCTGATGGATATGGTCGCGGTCTCCGAGTCTACGCCCGGCCCGATGGGCGTCAATTCCGCGACCTACGCAGGCTTCCGTGCCGCCGGACTGCCCGGCGCGCTCACGGCGACGTTTTCGCTCGTGCTGCCGTCGGTCATCATCATCATTCTGGTCTCGCGTGCGCTTGACCGCTTCCGCTCATCCTCGCTCGTGCAGAACGGTTTTTACGGTCTGCGTCCGGCGTCCGCCGGTCTGATCTTCGGCGCGATGTTCACGGTGTTCGCCGGCTCGCTGCTGCATCTCGACCTGTGGAGCGGTCCGGAGAGCCTGCTTGCTGTACTGAATTACCGCGCGATTTTGCTGTTCCTAGTGATTTCGGTCGCGATCCGGAAGCTGCCGAAGGTGCATCCTATCGTGTTCATCGGCGTGGGCGCCCTCGCGGGCATCGTATTCCAGTTCTAAAGAGAGCCGAAAGGCTCTCGTTTTGCTTGCGATACCGTCAGCAGAGGGTAAGCGGTTCCGCCGTTCCGGCGGCTTGCCGCCGCAGGCGATGAGTACCCTTTCTGCTTCACCGAAAGCAGACGTAAAATTTTCCGCCGATACAGCGGTGCGCCGCTGGAGGCGAGATAGGCCCTCCCGGGCCGGGGGATGTTCGCCATGGCATGGCGAGTGCATTGCCGCCGTCTGGCGGCGGAGATGCCGTGCCCACGGCGGGGCAAAGGGGACGTAGGACACCTGCGGTTTCTATGTCCCCTCTTGACACCCCTTTTCCGCTGGCCGCTCAGCAAAGCATTCGCGGCTAAACGGGGTTACGGGGGCTCGGTTCCGTGCGTCTTTCAGCTTATGGGACGCTTTATTGCCCTGAATTTACTTTTGCGTAAACCGCCGCGCATAACAGTGCGCGGCCATCCTCCTGCAGAACGCTCACCCCGTCGCTGCGAAAAAATCCGCTTCCATCAAGCGTGAACTCTTGGAGCACCAAACGCCCCTGTGGGCCCCTCGCATTTAGACGCGCGACCGAAGGGAGTCGCGTCCAAAGGAAGGTCAAGGGGAGTCAAGAGGGGACAGGAAACCATACATGGTGTCCTGTCCCCTTTTTGCCCCCTGTCGGTGGGCACCGACACCCCCTGGCCGCCGAAGGCGGCTAATCCACGCTCACCTTGAGCGTAAACTCGCCTCCAGCGGTGCACCGCTGTATCGGCGGAAGATTTACCGTCAGCAGACGGTAAAAAAAGAAAGAGAAGAACGGTTTATCTTTACATTGCGGCTGGAAAATGCTATAATCATGCTGTATATTTGCGTCCAAAAGGGGGGCGGGAATTTGAAAAGAAAATTCAGACGGCTCTTCGACCCGGCCGAGCGGCATTTTGTGCTGTTTTTACTGTTTGCGGCCTGCGGTCTGTATTTTTCAAAGCCGTATGGCTTCATCGGCATGGCCATCGTCATCATTCTGCGCATGGTCGCGATCCGCAGCGACGCGGAGCGGCGGCAGCGGGTGTATGATCTGATGGAAAATATCGAGATCGAGGGCGGAGAAGTCCGTCCGGCGGTCACGAAATCGCCGCTGCCGACCGTTGTCGCGCTCGCAACGACCGGACAGATCATCTGGGCGAACGAGGCCTTCGCGGACATGACCGGCCATTTCGCACACGCGCCGCACATGCGTCTGACCGAGCTCGCGCCGACGTTCGAGACGCGCTGGCTCATCGAGGGTAAGACCGCCTTCCCGGGCGAGCTGCGCATGGGCCGCGGCATCTACCATGTATTCGGCAGCATGATCCAGTCGGGCGCAGGTCAGATGATGATGCTCCATTTCATCGACTGCACGGAATTTGTCCATCTGCGCGATGATTCTGAGACGCGCCGCCCGGCCATTGCGGTGATCGCCATCGACAACTATGAGGGAGCTCGTCAAAGAATACGACCGACTCGGAGAAGTCCAACATTCTCGCCGGCATCGACAGGCGTCTGTCCTCGTGGGTCAAGGATTCGAGCGCCGTCATGCGAAAATATGACCGCGACAAGTACATCTTTATCATCGAGAACGCCGAGCTGGACAAGCTGGCGGCGAAAAAAGTTCTCGGTGCTTCAGGAAGTGCGCGATATTCAGAACCATGAGGGCGTTGTCGCGACGCTGTCCATCGGTATCGGCCGCGACGGCGAGACGCTCGCGGAAAGCTACAAGTACGCCGGTCTGCCATCGACATGGCGCTCTCGCGCGGCGGCGATCAGGCGGTCATCAAGAACCGCTACAACTTCGAGTTCTTCGGCGGCCTGAGCGAGGAAGTCGAAAAAACGCGCACCAAGGTCAAGAGCCGCGTAGTCGCCAACGCGCTCAGCCAGCTGATCCGCGACTCCTCTCAGGTGCTCGTCATGGGCCACAAGAACAGCGACATGGATGCCATCGGCGCGGCGGCCGGCATGGGTCTGCGCGGCGCGCGTCAAGAACAAGCCGGTACACATCGTCGTAGACCGTGAGCACACCATGGCGAGCGATCTGATCGAGCGTCTGGAGACGCAGAGCGAGTACAAGGGCGTGTTCGTCAGCGCGGAGGACGCGATGATCATGTGCGACTTCAACACGCTGCTCATCGTCGTGGACGTCAATCGTCCCGCCTATGTCGAGAGCGAGTCGCTGCTCCAGTCCATCAACAAGGTCGCGGTCATCGACCATCACCGCCGCGCGGCGGATTATATCGAGAACGCGGTCGTCGGTCTGCACGAGCCGTATGCCTCGTCCGCATCCGAGCTTGTCAGTGAGCTGCTTCAGTACCTCGTGCCGACGAGCAGCATCCTGACGGCGGAGGCTGAGGCCATGCTTTCGGGCATCTACCTCGATACCAAAGGGCTTTTCCACGCGCACAGGCGTGCGTACATTTGAGGCGGCGGCGTTTCTGCCGCGCGGGCGGGAGGCGAGCGACGTCAAGCTGCCTGTTCCAGTCGAGCTTCGATCAGTATATGGAGCGCCAGAAGATCGTATTTCTTCTGCGCGCAACTGCGGCCAGGGTGTGATATTCGCCATCACCGGTGAGCAGGTGGACCGCATCGCGGCGGCGCAGGCTGCTGACGAGCTGCTTTCCATCATCGGCACCACGGCATCCGTCGTTGCCTTCCCGCAGCGGCGAGCACGATATGGCGGTCTCACGCGCGGCAGCCAGGTCAACGTTCAGCTGCTCATGGAGCGTCTGGGCGGCGGCGGCAATCACTCCGCGGCGGGCGCGCAGCTCAGGAACACAACACCCGAGGAGGCGGACCGACTGATCACCGAAGCGATCCGCGGTTATCTCGAGGATCAGTGCGCGGAGAAGCAGAACGAACACTGAGTTAATATTTCTCTGCCGGAAACCGGGCAGAACAGGCATA